>JAABUL010000213.1_pt1 | contig 121977 bp, 114 predicted proteins | sample 5559151 | NCBI WGS metagenome assembly JAABUL01 (sample SAMN10711876, study PRJNA513368) | rock metagenome | isolation source: Antarctica rocks | place: Antarctica: Victoria Land, Pudding Butte sud | reverse complement strand
GAGACGAACGATCAGGTCCAGCTCGGCATCGACATCTGCAATGGTGATGTTGACCTTCGAGATCCCAACTTGCACGCCGGCATTGATCTTGACGAGTCCGGCTACGTTGGCATTGAGGTTGATGTCTGCGGAGAGGTTCTCGACGTCTGTTCACGAAATCAGCCAACGACTCCTGCGATCTGCAGGCAAGTGGACTGACCAAGCTCGATACGTCCAACATGCAACTTCGGCACATTCAAGTACACATCCGGCGCAGTGTCCGTCGTAACAGGTGTCCCTGTCGTGGGTGTACTGCCGCCAGTCGTCCCATTACCAGCAGCCGTCGTCGTAGTCGGTGGAGCAGTCGAAAGTGAAGCACTCGCGCCAGTCTGCGCCGAAACTTGCAGCGCGCACGTCAAGGAAAGGAAGAACGAAAGCACCAGTCTCCACGCCATAGGAGCCACCATCTTCGTCAAATGAGTGTGTATGTGAACGAGTGTGTGGTGAAAAGCGCAGCTGGTGAAAGGAGAAGAAGTTCAACACCCAACGTCAGATGAAGTCCACACCATCCTTGAAACCGACCTTGTTCTCGACTCTTAGCCTGAAGCCAACCCAAATCTCCTAACTTTTATCGATCGTGAAAAGGCGTTGCGCAAACGGGACGATCCTGGTCGATAAAACGTTCATGACATGGGCGTTTCGTGGTGTCGTCGAAGGATTTCGCGGGGCAGCCCTGCGAGTCGAATCTCGGTTCAGACGACGAGCCGTTTCATGATCTTCTGGCCTTGATGCCATCCCTGCTGCACATTATGGAAAAAGGGAGAATCGATACAACCATCGGTCGGTAGAGGTCGAGATCGTGGTTGGTGATGGACCGGCAGATGTAGGTTGTTCGGTTGCAGAGCGGCGAGCGCGTCGATAATCTTCTCCTTCGTCGAACGATTCCTCCATACCGAACCCACTTCTTCTCTTCAGGTCTTGTTTTCGTGGTCGTGTATTTGTCGAACACACCCCGCCGTCGCTCTTTTGCCGAAGCAAACATGTTCACATTACAGCGTTCCCTCCTCTTCCTCTGGGTCTTCCTCGCTACCCTCGCCGCTGCGCAGACCACCAAGGGCAACGGCTACGTCGGCTACGACCTCGACCTCGAGGGCGACGAAAGCAGTGTTATCTTCTCGACCGATGAGACGAGGCCAAATGCTGGCGCGAAGTACCCGGATCCAGATGTCTACCTGAACGCGAGTGGTAAGCAAATACGCCAATGCAAATCTCCACAGCCAACCCATCCTAACATCGATGTGTTTTAGTCCACGTCCAAACAATAGACATCCAAGTAGACAACCTCACCGCCAAAATCAACCTCGACGCCCAAGTCCTCAACCTCCTCACCTTCAACGCCGGCGTCGATCTCAGTATCGACAAAGTCCGCCTCTTGATCGAGAACGTCAAAGCCAAAGTCCTGCTCGAAGCCCGTCTGGAGAATTTGGTAAAAATGATCACCAACGTCCTCGACTCGATCGACCTGAACCCCATCATCGCTACCCTCGGCGAAGGCGTGGGTGAGGTACTCAACTCGACAGGCGACGCGATCGGTGATCTCACAGGTTCCCTGGAGAAACGGGGGCTGTCGTATGAGCTGGAGCACGGGATCTTGTACTCCAAGAACAATTACCGGAATGATAAGCACACGAACTTCGTGTTGGCTCAGAATGGAGACATTGTTGCTGAGCAGTTGGAAAATGATGGGAATGCCTTGGGGCAGAGAGTTGTGGGGAACTACAAGGATGATATGAAATTCAATGGGTATGAGATTCAGGTGCGGAGGGACGGGGTGGAGGTGACCGAGAGGGAGTATGTGTATGCGCCTTACGCTGGGTTGATGGCGGTTTGTGCGGTGTACACAGACGCTGCCGGTAAGGTGGTAGGGACCCAAGTCATCGCTGAGAGTTCTGCTGGAGGCAGTAGTACGGTTGGAGCAGATGACTAGCGGAATATAATACTTCACAATGGATGATTTTTTCTGGATTGAATTGAAGTGTACTTCTAGTGATTCCTCGTTCCGCTATCCTTCATGCGCCGAAACAAAAACGACAGGGAGACACTGTGTAAGTCATGGAAGGAAAGCAGAGTAAGTAGTAACACGGAGGAGATATGAAATGGAGATATCCTCACCTTTCATCCTTGCATGACCGGGAAGTCACAGCACAGGACTGTGAAGCAGGAAACAGCTCATCCTCGAAAACGAGGACGTCAGAAGGTTGGTTCAGAGATGCTTGCATTGTCTATGTACGACTGCAGTGCATCTCTCAGCTACCACGCTGATGATTCGTGGTATCATTTGCATCCGATCAACTTTCCAGCTCTTCTTCGTGGCGCCTGAACGCCATCGCCTCAGACTTCATGCAGCGAATTCGGATCTATGCCACAAGCTGAACGACACCACCAGCTTCCTTGATCTTGCGCTCGGCGTCCTTGCTGAAGTATCTCGCGCGAACGATGAGTGGGATCTCAGGGATGCGGCCCTTGCCGAGGACCTTGCTGTAGCCGAGTGGGAGGAGGTCGATGACGGGTGCAGTGTCAGACTTGCCGCCGGCGATGTATTTGTCGCGCTGGTCTTGGGGGACGAGGGACCAGAGCTGAGATCCGCAAGTCAGTATATGATCCGTGATGCTCTGGACCCCGCGACCGTGAGGAAGATGTGGACGTACCTTGTCGAGGTTGATGACAGGCTTCCAGAACTGATTTTGCATCTTGTGGAAGTATCGCATACCCACTTTACCGAAGTAACCGGGATGGTACTTGTCGAGATTGGTACGGTGATGATGCTGGCCACCGGCCATACCGCGACCACCGGGATGCTTCCTGTGCTTTCCTACACGTCCATTACCGGCGGAGACGTGCCCGCGGCTGCGGTGAAGGAGTTAGCATATAACCACGAAAGCGGCCGTTGTGCGCTCAAATCCCTGTCGCTGGCCGAAGAGATGATGGATAACATACTGCTTCCGCGTTTGAGTGAGTCTTGTAGGCATCGCGACTGTTGTGCTGGTGCAATGCGACTCGTCGCTGGTCGGGCTTCAAATTGAATGTCGAAAGTTCGAGGTGTGTGGACGTCGAATATGCTAGCGTCTTGGCAGTCACGTGGACTGGCTGCAGCATCAGGTGCATAAACTTCACTTGCTTCCAATCTCTGGTCTTGTTTGATATCGAGTTATTTATTTACAATTTAGTATACAGGCTGAACCACTCTCAGCAACACCCTATTCACCTGCGACAACGCTACTTCGTCCTTGCCAGAATACAGCGAACGAACATCGTATGAGACGCCCTTCAGATCTCCTAACCCTCCGCAGGCAGCATATGGTTTGACGAACTCAACCGCTGTCATCTCCTGCCAACTCTGTCGCCTCGCCTGGGCGCTTTCGGGTTTGGGACCACACAGCGGAAGCGCCAGCATCGCCCTCTGGAGAAACAGCTCCGTCAACGTCAACGAGTCCGTCTGCGAGCATATCGCCCCAGTGACCGCGTCCAGATCAATCGCAGGATCAAACTTCAACCGCCGCCATGCCTTGCGAAGCTGTGTTTGAACGAGCGTGATGTGTTGTCCATGGCCAACTGGAATCTGCCAGATGCCAACACCGGTACTGCGAAGAGGTGCGCTTTTCCCTGGATTCGAAGCCGCTGATAGCTGATTGAGCTCGGTGACGGATAGCCAGGTCGTCTTGATCGTGATTGCGATGTGCCGAGGTGCTTGTGTGGTTCCGAACGCCGCTCGCAGCGTTCGGATGATCTGTGGTATCGAGCGACTGCCGTTGTCTACGATCTCGATGCGCTGAACGTTGGTAAAGTTCACGGAGACCAAGATATCATCCAGCTTTTCCGGAGTGAGCAAGAAGCCGTTGCTGCACGACTTTGTCTTCTGGTCATCAAGCTGTGCCATCGCGCCGCGCGCAATCATGAGGAGGTCGAGCTTCATTTCTGCTGCCGGAAAAAGCTGTCGCAAGACAGTATGTTCGACAGGCGCATCACAAGTCGATGGGCCAAATAGTCAACTTGCCCTTCAGCGGCTCGGCCACATCAGACCTTAAAGACCGGCGCATTGCAGCTCCGCAGTCTCCGTCGTATCAATCGTCATCTCCCATCGACGAGACACCACGATCGTCCACCCGTAGCACCTCGATTCGGCAACTGCAAAGCCTACATGAAGCATCTGCGGTAAGCATTAGCATCGTCCTCATCTGCAAAAAGCCGGAGCCAAGATCCGATCGATACAGACTCGCCGTAGATCAGTCCAAACAATAACTTCAGTACTTCCACCATCTGCATGTGTTGAGCGAAGCATCCCGCAGTAGCAAACTCGGAACATGCATAAGTGCTCGTGGTTGTTTCGCTGCCATTGGCGGCCTTGCGAAAGCTCATGCAGGCCGAGAGAAGCCGATCTCCGGATGCGAGCTTATACAGCTACCATTCGCCTGCGATCGTAGATCAGCCCCATATTACTGCCTTCGAGAAAGCGAGCATATTGTGGAGTCTTGCAGCAGATGGTGGTAAGATTTGAGATAGAAGATAGATGTAACTTGACCTGCCGGTGATAAGGAAAGGCGGAGAGAGGGATGATGTAGAACACATTACACAGCACACACTACCAGTAAACAAAGTCTATTCTCGCCATGCCGCGATGCCATTCTGTTCTCCAACGTACATGCTCTCTGATCCGTAAAAGGTATCGAAAACAAGGTTGAAGTAATGCAGCAGCAGCTAGAGCTAGCAAACGACGAATAGTAGTCCTTCAGATGGTGGTGATGTGTTCGTGCGTGATTCGAACTGGTGATCGTGATGAGACATGGCTGTGCTGCCAGTATCGAGCACTTGTTGCGCTCCCCTCTGACGGGATGTGGTTGTGGTGGTGCCCGAGGCGTAAAGCCTTCTAGGGCCATATGTGTATTGGTGCCGTTGGTGGTGATGGGATAGGTGGTGGATCCTGGAAACGTGAAATGCCATGGAGGCTCGTATAAAGACATGCCGAGAAAGGAAACGGGGTCGATGGTGATGTGGTGGTTGTCCCGCGCGAGTAGATGGTGGTGGTGAGATGCCGCGAAGATGGCACGCTGTAACGCCGCAATAGACCCTGCTATGCCGAACGAACCAGTCGGAGGTTCCAAAACACCGCGCCAATGCAGAGAGATACGAGATGTTGGTGGAGCGATCAATACGATGCCATGCGTCTATTAAACGACTCGCCGATGCCTGCCGCTATGCTGTGGCCGACGTCGAATGTGCTGTGGCTCCTAGGTCCCAGTGTGCGCCCTTGAGCAGTCGGCGAGTCGTCCATCTCGTCGTGGGGGCCTGTACCAAAGGCGAACGTTTGATGTCTGAACAGCCTCTGCCGCTGCTTGACTTTCGCCATGCCGCGTTCACACGCTTGCTCGTGGCGATGGTCATTCATCTCCACGTAATTCTGCGGAAAGCATTTTGATCGATGCTCGGCGAAGAATTTACTGTATCCGCCGTCTAGGATGTACATATCGGGGTACGACAGTTTGGGGTAGTGCTCGAAGTTGACACTTCGATCGTGGCCCCGAATGAATTTCGCGGTGAGAGGCGCGCGATGGACAGAGTATTCGCAATGCAGGATGAGGAGTGTCGAAGCTGCGGACGGCGATGCGAAAAGTTCGTTGGCGAGCTGTTGTTTGTCGTTGAAGTTGACGGCGCCCTCTATGTGGCCGCCATTGTATTCATACTCGAATCGGCAGTCGACGACGAGGACCCGTTCGTATTCGCTGTGGTATTTCGCGTTGATGACATCGACCATTGTGGATCGCGAAATGCGAGGCAGGCTGTCAGGCTCGTCATCTGGAACAAAGCACGGCAGCTTGTGTTGAGGCTGTCTCTGCTCCTGATCCACATCCATGGCAGACGTCAGGCACGCTTGTGGCTCAAACATGTCTTGCTCCTCTTTCATGACTTCATCTGGATGTTGGAACATGCTCAACGTCCTCCTTATCGACTTCCTAGGTGGCCGCACCGGCGCCTGTCTACCTCCTGATGGTTTCCTGACATGGCCAGTGGATGGCGAGCCAGTGCTTCGAATCACAGCGCCGAGCGACGGCCTCCGCGGTGGTGGGGGGGGCATCTTCTGGGCAGAACCAGGTTTCAACTCTTCGACAGGTGATTCCGTGAAGCTTTCTAGCAAGCTGGGCGTCGACGAGCATGACAGGCCATCTGTGGCCACACTACCAAAGCGAAAGGGTGGCAGTTGCGTCTCGGCGCTCGTCAGACGTTGTGGCACGAAGTTGGTGGTGTACGCTTTGGTGCGGGACAGCGAAGGTCGCGTGACAGGACGTCTACGTCTGATGAAGGAGTCAGCAAACGCGGCGACAAGCATTTTCAGTGAATGTATCCACTCACTCAGGCAACTGAAGAAACGACGACGGTACCGGCGCAATCGGAAATGCCTGTCCGATTGGCACAATGTCTGGCGATAGCAGATCTGGAGAAATGCAAGCGTCGAGATCCGGTGTCGTCTCGGGGGTCGGCGAGGGAAGTGTGACCTGAGAGAAGAAGTGCGCGGGCTTGTGCGGCAGTGGCGAGATGTCCATGGCGTCCAGACAAGGCGAGGACGAAGGGATGTCGGGTGTGACTACCTCGTCCACCTCGATCGGCGGCGTCATTGGACCTTTCTCAAGTAAGCACACGTCTGCCTTCTCAACTGGCCTCGGCCATGACGGCTCAATGGCACACTTACCAGCGTCATCTCGAGGCTTGAAAAGGTCAGCCGTGAAAAGCGATCTTCTGGGTGTCGGAGCTTGAGGACTAGAACGATTGTGAGCATAATTCGGCTACTGCCAAGCGAGGAATGCGGATACCTTTTGTCGATATGGAAGTTGGCGTCTAGATCCGCGGTCAAGCTCGAGGTTGGTGATGAGCCTCGCATGGGCTTGAGAGTGAAGTAGTCCTGCTTTTTCGCTGGCTTCTGCTGCATGCTCAGGTCCTTGAAGTTGAAGCTGTTCGGGCCATAGGTCTGGTAGCCGTGGTATGATCGTGGGATGGGGACGTCCTTTCCACCAGCCCACACCGCATGTGGTTGAGGCCGCATGGCAGCCAACGGGGAGGAGTATTCCATGTTGTATGTTCGTGGATATACTGTATAATTATGTCCTCCTGGTGTGGGATATCCTTGGTGCTTTGTCTGTGCTGGCGAAGCAATGTGGGACGAATCTAGAGAGCTAGATACAGCTTTGCTGATGATATAACAGATCCAATGGCGCCTTCTCCAATGTGATGCTGGATATATGCAGTCGTCACAGCCAAAGACCAAGGATGATGGCAAGGAATGGTGCTATTGTGTGCTGGAGGGCATCGTCGTCTCGATTTGGGGGCTTGGCCGAAGCGAGTGACTGGTCGAGGAACGATGGTGGTGGATTGGCGAGCTCCAGCAAGCACAAAGACGACGAGGCAGGAGGTCGACTGCCTTCTGGAGGAGAGAAGGTGTGAAGGCGTGGAGGGAGGAGAAGGCGTGAAAGAGAGCTGTGGATGGTGGTATGGCAACCGTGTGCGATACCTCTAGCTTCGTTGCCCGGTTAGGATTCAGTGAGTGGGGACGATCCGGGCTGTGTGTAACCTCGAAAAGCTGCGGGACGGGCGAACAAGCGACGATTTGAACAAGGAATCTGTCTGATTGCGCGCTTCGCAGCGTTAAATGCAACGAATCAGGACTGTAACGTCCTAATGTTTTGCCATTAAGTTTTGCCATTAATAACAGCGTCGATGGCCTGGTCGATGACGATCGTTTCCGACTCGAGCAGGTTATGGGCATCAGCTCTTCCACAGCGCTCAGAACGGCGGATATTCGGTGCACATTCCTTGCAGAGAGCGTGGTCTCGCCGATCGACTGCCAGGACAGGCTCGTCTCTCACACATGGTTTTGTGCAACAGTGCTGACACAAGGGAGCTGCTTGCACCAAGCACTCGTTTGCCTTGTCCTGCAGCTCTGTCTTCAACGAGCATTGCCTCATCTCTTCTAAACTCATTATTCTTGCGAGCGTTCAGCCTTATCGCCCTCCCAATGCTGGAGTTTCCCAATGCAGACTCCCACGCCTCTCGTCATCAAAGGCTAATCAAACCTTGGCCGGCGCCTCTATCTCTTCTCTCCACCTCCCAACCCACCACAACTTTGCCGACTCTGCTAGGCCATATAACCGGAAGCATTGGAGACTGCCTTTATTGGCCAAGGCTACGCGCTGTATAGGTGGAGCCACGATTCGTCCTTCGCAACCCGTGGTCTGTGGTGGCTTACGCTCGAGCCCTCAGACTCCTTCGTCTCAACTGTGGCAGCACTCGAGTCGCGTGGCAGTTCACGATGATGCTGATCCCACGCTCAAAACACGATTCTGTGAGCTTTCGACCGTGCTTTCGGACGTCATATAGATCGGTCTCAGCCACGAGAACAAGCTCTCTCCATGCAAAACCGGTGTCGAGTCCGAAGCCCGTGATTAGTCCAAGCAAGTCAACAGCAAGTCAGCTTTGCTTTTGCAACCGCCGCAATCAACATTCAACCCCACGCTCCCGAACATCTCCACCATCACGTCTTCAGGTCCGTCAGCGCCTTCTCGCAGATAGACAGCTGAGGCATCCGAGCGTCGCTCGTCCGGACGTAACCCCTCGGTTGACCACTTCCAAGGAGGCCAAAGCAGAGGGCGGCGTCGGCAGTCTAACCGCTGCAAGGCAAATTGACGAGCAACGGCCCCGGTGCTAGCGATGCAGATCAGGATTAACCTTGTTGTTTGCGCAACCCGTCGGTGCCGTCTGTGCGTGGTTGTAGCGAATCGAAGTGGGTTGATGGTGTGCCGGGATTTGTTGATACGGAGCTGCCGGGCGGACGTGTTGTTTGAGTTTGAGACGCGTTCGAGACGGTTTAGAGTTTGGGGAATCGCGACGGCACGTGATCATCAACTTGACCTTCATCAAGCAATACAAGCTATATTCTGTCTAACCGCGCTCGCAGACCAATAATCCTCTCCGCGGCCCTAGTTGAAAATGAATGCCGTCCTACACAGTGGGCAAGTGCTTGCGTTGCTCGTCTTGAACCACTTGAACAAACAGCTCGAATGGAACATGTTCTTGCACGTCTGGCAGCGCTTCGTCGGAAGCTGCTTGTCGGCGCTGATGATGGAGTAGCAGATGGCACACTCGGTCTGGCCCTTCAGTGCGCCAGTAACGTTCTTGCGCCAGGCGGAGAGACCGTCGGTGATGCTGCCGTTCTGTAGCGATGTTAGTGAGATCTATGCATGTGTAAATGGCGCTGCCAACTTACGGAGAACGTGATAACACCTTGACAGTTGCGCAACCAGCTCTGCCACTTCTCCTCCTTGACCGCAACACGACTCACACCTTGTACGAGCGCGGAAGCAAGCGGATAGGCGTCCGGCAAGACCACCTTCATCGACATTGTCTGCTCGTCCACCAGATAGCTGACATTGATCTCCTTGCTTCGCATGCCGACCTTTACCGTCAAGTTCTCGTACTCGGGCTCGTCTTTGACGGTCTTCTCGGACCATTCGGCGACGTCCTTGAGTGATGCAGCGATGATCAGCGGACTGAGGTACTTGGCTGTCCAGCTCTCCACGGCAAGCGAAGTCTGCCTTGAGCGAATGTCGAGATAGTAGCTCTTCACTAGGGTCGGCATGTGCATGAGCGCAAGGAAGTAAAGGTGGGTGAGGAGCCATTGCACGTCCCTCTCTGGGCTAGATTCGGTGTTGGGAACATAGTTCTCGATGTCGAATTTTGACGCATCCGCGGGCTTACCACGACTATGGCCCAGGAAGTCAAAAGTGAAGCTCAGAAGGTCGGTGAGATAGGTTCCGTCCTTGAGCTGCTCGATGTAGTCGCTCTTGACTCTGTAGCTAGAGCCGCTGAAGTGGTCGAAGAGCAGCCGCCAGCTGAACAGGTAGCCTTGTAACGACAACGGCATCGTCCTGTCGAAAGAAGCATCAACTAAGGAGTCCAGTGTGGGTGCTTCCAGTATCAGGGATAGAAGCTCGTCTGGTAGCTGTGCGGCTTTGTTGTTCAGCGCCGCATCGAACGATATTTGCTCCTGAGCGGCTGGTATCTGCTGATGAAGAAGGTCGAAGGCAGCGTGTTGAACTGACTGTGATGGGGCATACATTAATGGATACAAGTCTCCGAAGTCTCTGGTGGGAGTGAAAGGCATTGCTGCAATCTGACGTGCGAGAAGCTCGTTCGTGATCATGAGCGGCTGGTGCATCTCGTCGCTCTCGTGGCCTGCGTTTGTTAGGAGGTTAGTCAAGCCGCTGCGCAGACTCTCGCGCTTCTCCTTCAGAGAATCGACGAGATCGTCGTTTGGCTTATCTGATCTTGCGAGCTTGTTGAGTAGTGCCATCAGTTTGAGAGATGCGTGCTCCAGCAAAATATGATACTCTCGCACTTCTCCGGTCTCCGGTCCACCAATTGAAGAACTCCAAAAGCTGACAAGGAATCCTAGCGACTGCTCCCAATGCTCGCCGTACATGTCAGCCATTGCTGGCAGTAACTCCACCAGCGCCTTACACACTTCTGCTTTGGCTGCAATTCCGTTGTCAGACTCTAGCCACGGTGTCAGCTTCTTTACGAGAAAGATCAACCGCTGCTTCGCAATGCTGGCAACAGCATCCTCCTGGGTCCTCACGATACTGTTCAGGATCACAAGCTTCTCCAGGCCATGTTGTTCGTTCGCTGCGAGGTCCAGATCAGTCAAATCGGCGACCAGCTCATTGCAGTATCTGGTCAGCGACTGTGTACCGGATAGAGGCTGCTGGCAGCCAACTATAGTGGTAAGTAACGGCAAAAACTGCTTTGATGTCCGCTGGGCCTTCAAGTCCTGTTCCGACTTCGCTGAGTTTGCGCTCGAGGACCCATGGATTTCGAAAAGGTGCTCTGTAACCTTCGCCGAAGACAGAGCGCCGTAGTAAGCTAACGGAGACAGACTGTCGTGGGCTTTCGAAGTCTTGTCTATTGTGTCCAGTATCGTGTCATCTGCAGCATTCGAGGACTTGAGGTATTTGTCGAAAGCCTGGTTCCATCCACTGACAAACTCAAGCAGTGCAGCTTCGGCATCCGGTGTGATGGTCTGCTTCCACATGCTATTCGTACCGGCAAGGCTGAGGTTATCTTCGGCGACCTTGGTAGTAATGTGCATGAGCGCCAGCATGTCGCACTTGCGACCACCTATGTGGTCGAGGAGATCAAAGTCTGTGATGAGCATCCCGACGTACATGGCAATCCTCAGAGCCCGCGAGAAGCCATCAGCGTCGTACGAGTTCGATTTTGAGGTAGACTTCGCTTCCGAATGGACAAGGTGGACCGCACCTCCGAATGGACTTGTAATGGCCAACGACGGCCTTGGTGGCTCAAGCACTTCACAGAGTGCTCCCTTCCAGCTGTCGTAGCTGGGCAGCATATCTTCAGAGCTCTCCATACTGCCCTCTGGGGCGAGCAAGCGGCGTGTCAAGTCGAGAACAGCATCAATGGACAGAGACGCTTCGGATAGTCTCTCTACGTTCTGTAGAACCAGGCTGAATTTCGCTTTGGGGTCAGATGCTACCATAGCCATGGAGAGACGAGCTGTCAGGTCGCTTGCACGTTCCGCAACGGCATCGTTCGGCGACTGCTCGAGCCGAAGAAGTGCTGGTAGCAATTGCGCTCCCGCCTCGCTCGAGCGTGACAGCAAGCCTTTGACAGCATTCTCATCGGTTCTTGCTAGTTGATCTATCGTTGACAAGCTGGCCTCGCTTTCATCAGCAATGCTCAAGGACGACACTAGGCTGGTAAGGACAGCGTCGACGGTTTCAACGTCCATTGCTTTCAGTCTCACAAGGTCGGCTAGTAACGCAGTGCCTGCAGTAGTCCGCGCCCATCCTTCGTTGTGCTTGACGAAGTCCTGGAGTTCAAGCATGTTACTTGAGGCAGTGATAGCCTCTCGCGGAGCATATTGAACGAACATGTTGCGCAAGGCAACCACTCTCTGCTCTATTGGCTCGTCGCTCTCGAGTACACTGCGCAAGAGACTCTCAAAGATGGCCGGGAATCTTGAGTCGGATGAGGCAGCGTATAGTCCCTCTATGAGCTGCCTCTGGGAAGGTCCAAAGATATACTGCGGTATATCATTGTCGGCGAATTGGATGTACGAGTCCCGAAATGGCGGATGGGCGAGTAGATGAGCTGCACATTGTCGAAGCTGCTGTTCGATGATTGCCGCCGTTCCATAAGGCTTGCCATTGCGCGATCTGAGCAGTTCTACGCTCCCCTCCAGCACGCTAGTATTGGTAGCAAGGAAAGCCGTCTCCGTTTCTGTGGACAGCTCATCTGTGGGGAGGTTCCATAACTCTCTTTGCAGAACAGACCAACGTTCGCCTGCTGCGGCCACCTGTGTTTGCGACCTGTCGTAATCTTTTGATGATTCTGGCTGTGACAGCCTGGCGAGCTCAACCAGACTGGCTCCCAGCTGCGGCCACTCTTGTTGCAGTACGGGTGTGAGCTTTTTGATCGTTGCTACCCTAGCAACAATCGAAGCAGGTCTGGATCCGCTGATGACCCAGTCCGAGCTCTCTGGAGAAGGAGTCAGAAATTGCTTGACAATTGGCAGCAGGTCCTCGCGCAACAGTTCATCGACGCTGTCATCAGTAACAATCGACACAACCAAGTCAACAAGCGTGAAGTACGTGGGCCACGCATCTGATGCGTTGAATCTTTCCTCTCTCCTCCCAATACCGGCACGAGCTGCTTCCAGAAGCTCTTTCGCATCTTTTATGTTGCTTGAAAATATTTGGGGTGGTACAGCACGATACAATTCGGCCAGCGCTTTCCAGTACTGTGTGGGTGAAGATTGAGTGCCTCGCTTAAGGAAGTGTCGTAGTCTGGTGATGGCTGGCTTCTTGCCGGTGTATGCATCCGTCCAGATTGTAGGAAACTTAGAAGTTAGCGCATCCAAAGTCTGCAAATACTCAAGAGCCGATCCTGTCTGGTCCGCCTGAAGACCTTTGTACACGTACGCCGTACTTATGCTCTCCAGGCTACTACGTACAAGGTCTGGCTCATTCAGAAGAACAATCCGGATCACATTGTATGCGGCTCTCCTTACAGCTGCATCAGGGCTTGCGGAAAAATCCCAAACTTGCGGACTGCTAAAGATCTCCTCATAAAGCTCGTACTCTTTTTGGCGTTCTTGCGCTTCTAGATCATTGACAAGACTGCCAATAACTGATAGGCTCGTGGCAACAACCCTGGAGTATGTTGCATTGGCGTCTTCAGCGCCAACGGTGCGCTCATCGCTTAACGTCTTTACGGTCTCGTGTAGTATCGCATCACGGCAATACTCGAGGATGTGCTTCTGGAAAGCTTTCCGCACGCCACGAAGTTTCTCTTGGGTTGTGAAGACACGGCTCAGCGCATCAGCGGCATCCCTTGCAACTGCTCGGTCACTGTCGTACGTTCCAGCGAGCGAAGGACCGACTATCCGTGGCATATGTTTGACGGTGCGCTTGCCAGACTTCAAGCACACCTGTCCGTGCACAGTGTGAGACAGCTGCCGCACACGACGGGTGTTATCGATCGACAGTCGCGGGAAGACCTTGGCCTGAAAACAGTTAGTGCCAAGCATATCACATACATATCGAGGTGTGTACATGCCCATAGCTCAAGGAAAGCATCTGATATCAATACATCGTCGGGGCCGACAGATTCCTGCAAGTCTTCCAAGGCTTTCGCTTTTGTGGTCCCATCCTTTTTGGAAAGGTTCTTGAAAGCGACAACCAGATTAGAGTCAACAAGATTCGAATAGTCCGGGGGCTCCTGGACGTAAGAGAGGACTGATGATTGAGTTGATCCGAAGCCAGAAGTCCCGAAGCCACCAAATGCACCACTTGCCCGGCCGCTGCTGGCTTGCGACTTGAACTGTCGTTTACTCATCGTTGATTTGCCCTATCGGGTGAAAGGGTGTAGGTACGCCCTCTTGGAGTATTTCTCGACGTTCAGGATAGCCTGTGATATCATGCTTGGTCGGGGGATGCTACTTTCTTGGAGAGTATGATTTATGGAAAAAGGTGTCGTTGCATAAAGTCGCCTCTTCGTACCAAAGCAGAAATTCCCAATTCGTCACCGCAAACGCTAGCGCCAAACTTAATTGGACCGTGGCAACGAACCTCAAGAGTGATTCACGACCTCACCTGTGAGATATCAACCTCCAATAAGCCGCAAGCTGATCAAGGGGTATATTCCGGCACTCTCGAAGTGACTGTGCTGAGTAGGTGGTGGGTGGCAGGAGTTTGGTGGACTGGTCTTGCTAGTAGGAGGTCGAAACACATCCTCACCGCAGCCATGAAGTTCATGATCGGGGACCTTCCGATTCTCTTCCCATATCCCAGGATCTATCCGGAGCAATATGCCTACATGTGCGATCTCAAGCGGACACTGGACGCTGGAGGACACTGCGTCTTGGAGATGCCTTCAGGGACTGGGAAGACCGTGTCTCTGCTTTCACTTATTGTCGCGTATCAGCAGCACTATCCAGAGCATCGAAAGCTGATCTACTGCTCCCGTACAATGTCAGAGATCGAGAAAGCACTGGCAGAGCTGAAGGCCTTGATGAAGTACCGCACGGATCAGCTGGGCGAGGAGGAAGAGTTTCGAGGGCTTGGACTGACATCCCGAAAGAATCTCTGCTTGCATCCCTCCGTGAAACGAGAGAAGAGCGGCTCTGTAGTCGATGCTCGATGTCGAAGTCTAACAGCAGGTTTTGTCAAGGAGAAGAAGGAGCGTGGCGAAGATGTGGACCTCTGCATCTACCACGATAACCTGGATTTGCTAGAACCTCACAATCTTATCCCGCCTGGTGTTTGGACACTGGATGGTATGCTACGGTATGGAGAGCAGCAGAAGCAGTGCCCATACTTCACAGCACGGCGAATGATGCCGTTCTGCAACGTGATTATCTACTCTTACCACTACCTTCTCGATCCCAAGATTGCCGAGAGAGTCTCGAGAGAGCTTTCGAAAGATTGTATCGTTGTATTCGACGAGGCACATAATATCGACAACGTCTGCATTGAGTCTCTCAGCATTGACTTGACAGAAGACTCATTACGAAAGGCCGCTAGAGGTGCAAGCAATCTGGAGAAGAAGATCAGCGAGATGAAGGACACCGACGCCGAGAAGCTTCAAAACGAGTATGCAAAACTGGTCGAAGGGCTCAGAGAAGCAGATACAGCACGAGATGAGGGAGCTTTCATGTCGAATCCTGCATTACCCGATGATTTACTCAAAGAGGCAGTGCCAGGAAATATCCGCAGAGCTGAGCATTTTACGGCATTCCTCAAGCGCTTCATAGAGTACCTCAAAACTCGTATGAAGGTGCTGCACGTCATCTCGGAAACGCCACCATCATTCCTCCAACATCTCAAGGAACTCACGTTCATCGAAAAGAAACCTCTCCGGTTCTGCGCGGAGCGACTGACCTCGCTCGTGAGAACGCTAGAGCTGACCAACATCGAGGACTATCAGCCACTGCAAGAGGTAGCCACGTTTGCGACGCTGATTGCGACATATGACACCGGATTTCTCCTCATCCTGGAGCCTTTCGAGTCAGACACCGCCACCGTGCCGAACCCTATCATGCACTTTACCTGTCTTGATGCAGCAATAGCGATCAAGCCGGTCTTCGATCGCTTCAGCTCGGTCATCATCACATCTGGTACCATCTCACCTCTGGAGATGTATCCCAATCTTCTGGGCTTCACCGCTGTTGTCGAAGAATCATACGCCATGACGCTTGCAAGACGATCGTTTCTGCCTATGATCGTGACCCGTGGATCCGACCAGGGCCAGATATCGTCAGGCTTCCAGACTCGAAACGATCCAGCTAATATTCGCAACTACGGCAATTTGCTCATCGAGTTCTCCAAGCTGACACCAGATGGAATCGTTGTCTTCTTTCCTTCGTACCTCTACATGGAAAGCGTCATCTCGATGTGGCAAGGCATGGGCATTCTCGATCAGGTGTGGAAAAGCAAACTCATTTTGGTGGAAACACCCGACAGCCAGGAGACCTCTTTGGCCCTCGAGACATACCGCACTGCCTGCAGTAATGGTCGAGGTGCCATGCTGCTTTGTGTCGCCCGCGGAAAGGTCTCAGAGGGCATAGATTTCGACCATCATTACGGCCGGACTGTGCTGTGCATAGGTGTACCTTTCCAGTACACCGAATCTCGTATCTTGAAGGCTCGCCTCGAGTTTCTTGAGGACAAGTACAAGATCAGACCCAACGACTTCCTCTCCTTCGACGCCATGCGACACTCCGCGCAGTGTCTAGGGCGAGTGTTGCGAGGCAAAGACGACTATGGGATCATGGTGATGGCGGATAAACGTTTCGGGAAGAAGCGCAATCAGCTGCCGAAGTGGATCTCCTCAGCTCTGATGGAGAGCGACGCCAATATGTCTGTCGACCAAGCGGTGGCCTCAGCGAAACGATTTTTGAAGACAATGAGCAAGCCTTTCCCATCAAACCTGCAGGAAGGCGTCAGTACTTGGAGCTACGAAGATCTGAGGATCCACCAGGAGAAGCTTGAGGCTGAGCAGCATAGGGAAGAAAAGAACAATGGCGAGGTCAACGGAAATGGCTACGCTGTTCATAGTGACCAGGTCATGGCAGAGGCTCAAGCTGCAGAGGAAAAGATGTATGGTCCAGACCTTGACGCTGCGATGATGGAAATCGATGCATGAGGCCAGTCGAAGAAGTGCACGGGCCCATTCGTCAGAAGAGGTGGTGTTTCAAGTTGCAATATACCTGTAGGAGTTTCATATGGGGCCGGGCAAAGCCTTCGAGGTGTGCCACACGATCATCAACTTCACGGCAAGCTCCATGCGACACTCCACAAGATCCATAGGAACGACGGTCCGGATCCTGCGGTTCGATGGTCGCTGCAGTAAAAGAACTATCGAATTGTGCGCCTGACTGAGCAGCCAAACACTACCAGGTCATGCACATGATCAAGCAGCGAAGTAAAAATAGGTTCTATCATCATCCTGCTTTCCAGGTCAACCAAGCTTTTCACTCTCACTGCTCCCCACCAGCCATGCTATCAACACCAACCCTCCTGGCTCTGGCAGCTTCCACAGCATCCGCCTCAATCCTCTGGGACGGCCGCGCCAACGCCTACCAAAGCAGCGCATTCCTGAGCGACTGGTCCTGGTCCAACCAAGTCGGCCCATACCAATACTACATCCACGGCTCCTCACCCCTAACCTCCTACGTCAACCTCTGAGACGGACTACAAGAACCCAGCGGACTCTGGCAGCGAACAAGGTATCCAGATCACTATCGACAGCACCTCTCACTGGAATGGGCAAGATATGCTGCGGACCGAGCTGATCCCACAGACCACGGCCGCGATCAACAAGGGAAAGGTGTGGTATCATTTCAGCATGCAGCACACCGGTACCAACCCGCCGAGTCCGTATGAGGAGCATCAAGTGTGCTTCTTTGAAAGCCATTTCACCGAGATGAAGCACGGTTTGATCAGCGGCGCTCAGGGGACGCAGAATTTGAATCTGCAGTGGTTCGTTGGAGGTGTTAGTCAGTGGAGTGTTGAGTTTGAGGCTGGTTAGTAGCGTCGTCCTCTATTTCACCACAATCTACACTCTGCTGACCCGATACCGGTTCAGGTGTCTGGCACAACATCGCCTACGCCATAGACTTCGACGCCGGCCTCGTAACCTTCTACCACTCCACCGGCTCCTCCCCCCTCGAGAAGATCGCCGGCCCGATCAGCGCTTCCACGTCTTCTAACGGGCAGGACTGCCATCTCGGTGTTCTGCGTTTGCCTTCGAGCAGCGGACGCAGCGATAGCGGGGCTGAGGACTGGCGGTTCTCTGGCGTGTATGTTGAGGATGGCGAGCTGACTACCAGCGTGTCTGGGCCTGGAGGGGAGGGTGCTAAGGTATTTATTTTTTGAATTTGTATTGGATGGGGTGAGAAGCTGACCTTGCTGGCGCAATAGAAACATCGGAGACGGAAGCTCCGGCAGGAAATGGCTGAGTAGTAGAGGTCGAGGGTATAGCGGGAGTATCTATCACACTCTACAGTCAAGCTCGCGTAGAGTAGACATGAGTCCGTCGTTGCGGAGTCTATCCATAGTGGAGTAGTTTCTTACGGCCTCGCTTTCAATATCTCCTAGCCTCCCGCAGTATCTAGTAATGCTCTCCTGCCTGGGTATCTTGAAATTGCCGTCTCCCATACATCGAACTATCCTCTTCCACATGTTCTGAGCCACAGCTCACGACACTTGGTAGACTGGAGAAGTACAGCTCCCCAGTGTAGGCGGTGAAATGTCACATCTCCAGACTTCAACCAGAGGGCACCGTGCTCCAGTGGAGTTAGTAGTCGAGGTAATCGTGTCGGCTGTGCTGTGCATCGCCTCCCGCAACCTTCCTTTTGCACTTCCGTGCCCATACTGGACAGCTGCGGTGGACCCAGAGGTACACACCGTACACAGCTGGCTGTCAACATGGCTTATCGTATGCGCTTGGGAGCCGAGACCTGGGGTCGGGATACAATAGCGCGTGTCCTCGAACTTGCAGCCGCCAAACAAGCTGCCGCCACACACTCATGGCCGATCGCGGCTTGCTCGCCATAGCCCTCAAGAGTAAAGATTCCAGTCCTCCATTGCTGGTAGACCATCTCGATCACTCCGTCCGTCCCAGTACGTCTTTCGCCCGCCCCTGCCCAATCTCGTTGTTCGTCTCATCGTAGAACTCGATATCGCCGTCCTCGCCCAGCCTCCCTTTTCGTAAGAACTGGCCTTTCTCTTTGAGGATGTCTTCAAGAGTGACGCCCTTGTCGGAGAAGATCTTCATGTGGTCGCTGATGAGGTGGCGGTTCTTGCAGCCCGGGCAGGTGATGAGGGTGGTGCCGAAGTGGTAGGCTTGTTTGGTCACGCGGTGGGAAGAGCGGTCCATGCATTTGCGGCAGGTGAAGGTCTGTGATAGTAATACACATCAGTCGGCTATGCAATATCTTGCGAGAGGTGTGGACATACCAGCTCATACGCTGGCTCCTGTGCCTTTCGGGCCGCGTAACCGTCCTCCTCCTTCGATGCTGCGTTCTCTTGTTGTTCGTCTGGCCGATCTGTGAGAGGTGAAGGCGCCCTTGATTCGTACCGGATCTGGTTTGCTAGACTTGGTGCTGGCCACTGTTTGCGCCACTGCGAGATGCTCGTTGTGGTTGATGTCAAATGTCGCCGTGGTACCAGACCGGGCTGTGCTATCCTAAAGGGCACGTGATACTGTTTGCACGCTTGTCGCGTCGATTGGGCGATCCGCCGTAGTGCTGTGCTGCCGTTCATCGTGACTGATGGTGTATACCGTAAACAGAGACGGAGTTGTTCTGGTGGAATGCGGCTCTTGCCTGATCCGGTGACGATTTAGAGTTTGGCCCTGCAGATCTTCAGGCATCCAGGCCGACACACGAGCTCGTGAGATATGCAAGTCTGGAAGCGTCACATCTGCCTTCACGCTGCCTTTCTGCCGTCTTCCGACCAACTTCTTCGACTGACTTCACTCGTCGCCGTCATACTTCTGTAGCTGATCGCTGCCGACCGCACCGCATCGCACCGCAACGACCACCACCCGCACAGCATCCCACCTCCGACCCCACCAAGCGCATGTGCATGGGAGAATCATCTGGCTCAGACTGAGGCGCGAAGGAGAGATACACACAGAGGTTAATGATGGCGTCCTCAGCAGTGAGAGGGAGGCAGAAGATTAGGCCGCCGAGAAAGGTTAGTCTCGTGATTCGTGCTTTGTCTTTCACATGCCACTGCGAAACATCCTCACTACATCCAAAACCTTGAACCTTGAAGCAACTTCCACCACGACTACATATTTGACACCATGGTCCTACCACGCCGGAAAGCTAACAGAATGCAGGGCCTCAACGTACCAGACGTCGACTTCGAAACCACCTGGGGTGTGCTCGAGAAGGCCTTCCTGGAGATCCACACAAAGAACGCCTCGGCCTTGTCCTTCGAAGAGCTGTACCGCAACGCCTATAAGATCGTGCTGAAGAAGAAGGGTGAAGAGCTCTATCACAAGGTTGCAGACTTCGAGGCACGATGGCTCAGTAGTGAAGTCCGGACCAAGATCGTCGCAACCATAACTCCACCACTACAACTGCTCACCGAGGGTAATGGCGGCCGGTTATTGTCGTCGACGGCAGAGAGGAGGACGGCGGGCGAGAACTTCTTACGGACATTGAAGCAGTCATGGGAGGATCACGGAGTGTGCATGGGCATGCTGACGGATGTTCTGATGTATATGGTGAGTGCCTGAACCAACTGACTTCGCGAAGTTGATTTGACTGACATGTAGGTGAAGGATCGCGTGTATTGCACCGACCATCGACAACCGTCCATTTTTGCCAAGGCCATGGGACTCTTCCGCGACCAAATACTGCGATCATTTGATCGTCCGAACGGCACAATGCTCGCCGAATGCTTAACCAAAGTCATCCTGGATCAGATACAGATGGACCGGGACGGCGAGAAGATCGACCAACATCTCATCAAGGCCAACGTCTACATGCTTGAAGGTCTCTACCAGTCGGATCAGGAGGTAGAGGAGGAGAAGCTCTACCTTAAGATGTTCGAACCATACTTCCTCGAAACCTCCGCAGCTTTCTACAGAGAGGAGGGAGAAAGGTTACTAAAGGAGTCAGATGCGGGGACTTACTGCAAAGAGGCGAAGAGGCGGATAGATGAGGAGAGTGATAGGTGTCGATCAACCATATCAGAAGCGACGACTAGCAAGATTCAACGAGTGGTCGAGGATGAGTTGATTCGGCATAAGATGAAGGGCTTGATCGAGATGGACAGTGGTGTGCAGTACATGATCGACAACGACAAGCTCTATGAGCTGGGCCTTGTCTTCGAGCTGGAAGCACGCGTTGATCCACGGAAAGGTGAGCTCACCAAGGCAATTGTGAAGATCGTCCAGGACATGGGTCTTGCGATCAACAGGACTGCAGAGGTAACATCAGCTGCACCTCCTACAGCGGCTGCGCAGGATGATGCAGGCGAGGAGAAGCAGAAGGCTGGTGCCGCCAGGCAAATCAACCAACAGACCGTCGCCGCGCTGAAATGGGTCGAGGACGTTCTGGCCCTAAAGGAACGCTTCGACAGCATCTGGAAGGTGGCGTTCAACTCGGACCAGACGATCTCGACAGCATTGACACGCAGCATCGCGGACGTCATCAATGCTTTCGGCCGCAGCAGCGAGTATATCTCCCTCTTCATCGACGAGAACATGAAGAAGGGTATCCGCGACAAAACCGAGATCGAAGTTGATGCTACCCTCGAGCAGGCCATCATGACTCTCCGATACCTCCAGGATAAGGACATCTTCGAGACATACTACAAGAAGCATCTTTGCAAGCGACTGCTGCTGAAGAAGAGTCAAAGTATCGATGTTGAGAAGCAGATGATCTCGAAGATGAAGATGGAGCTCGGGAACTCCTTCACGCTCAAGCTCGAGGCCATGTTCAAGGACATGACCTTGTCCGAAGATTTGACCGGCGGATATCGAGCGCATGTTACACGACTAGGCCAGGCTGATGCCAAGCGGGTCGAGCTCAGCATCAATGTGCTCACCTCCATGACTTGGCCTCTAGAAGCGTTCCGCGGTGCTGGTGAAGACGAGCGCGAGGGACGATCGAATCTCATCTTCCCAGGCTCAATCGAGCGGATCAAGACCGGCTTCGAGCGCTTCTACGCCGAGAAGTACTCTGGCCGCAAGCTGACATGGCAGACCAACATGGGTGACGCCGACATGAAGGCTACCTTTCCCAAATCGCGCAACGGCAGACCCATGACCCACGACATCAACTGCTCGACCTACGGCATGCTCATCCTCCTGCTTTTCAACGACCTGCGCGCAGATCAGCCTTTGAGTCTCGAGGAGATCCAGACTAAAACCAACATCCGGGAGAGCGACCTCAAGCGCAACCTGCAATCCCTGGCCGTGGCGCCCAAGACACGCTTCCTCGTGAAAGAGCCTATGAGCCGCGAGATCAAGGCCGGCGATAAGTTCTACTATAACGACAATTTCTCCAGCAAGATCATTAAGATCAAAGTCGGTGTGGTGTCCGCGGGTAACAAGGTGGAGGGCGATAAGGAGAGGAAGGAGACGGAGAAGAAGAATAATGACTCGAGAGGGTTTGCGATTGAGGCGGCTGTTGTGCGGATCATGAAGTATGTCTTCCCTATCCCACCAATATTGATGGTTGAAACCATGCTGACAGACGTAACAGGCAACGAAAGGACCTTTCGCACGCCCAGCTGATTACGGAGACGCTCACCGTACTGTCCAGTCAGTTTAAGCCGGACGTCAACATGATCAAGAAGCGCATCGAGAGTCTCATCGAGCGGGAGTACTTGGAGCGGATCGAGGACGCACCGGTGCCTTCGTATAAGTATCTGGCGTAGGAACACTTACTTGCATGGGTAGGCGTTGGGGATGGACTGAACGGTGAACGGTGGCATTTGCATCGCGGTCGCGAAGGTCTTATGACTTGGCTTATGGGCATAGCAGGCAGCGAGGCGCTCCGGCGGTAATGATACCATTGAAGATCGCTACGGCGGCGGCTCTCTTAACTAGGTCTGTAGCTGTTATGGCACACAACAGACTAAAAATTCGAGGAATTTTATTTACTTCAGGAGAATCATATTGCTCGCTCACCCATAAGCGAATTCGTTGAACTCACGGTAAGCTTTTGATCAGCATGCTTGCTGCGAGACCTGGTGTTTATGAAGCCTTGGGGTTCTGAATACTCACCACCGTGCTGTTGTTGACAACGCATTCCCACGTTCGTGGAACACCTTCTTCGAATGCTACGTTGCTTGTCTTGGCTCAAGCATCCAGCGGGCGTTTCACGTTAAGTGGACGAACACGAGATCGTGGTTTCGAGGAGCGAGATGCCGTTCACGAATCCTTCTCACCTTTCCTGGAAATCCTGTCATCTCTGCGATTTTGTTTTGATCGACCAGATCTGGACACTCCATCTTTAATAATATCGACGACAAATCCTTCGACGTTGTTGTCGTCAACACACGCGCACGACACGTCTCCAACATTCGTCAGACCTCGAAATTTGAATTAGGCCTCTCGGGCGCTTACCCCAGTTCAGTTTAAACGCAAGAGATCGTTTTCGAATCCTGGTTGGTTCCTGCATCAGTAGCGTGACAGAGCTAGGAACAAGGTAGGAGCCAGTGAACGCCACGCGCACTCGACCTGCCCAAGTGGATCATCTAATCAAACTCCTTCTCGTCACCAATCCTATTCTTTTGGCAGGCCAAGGAGCCAGTTTGTCGTTGGCAGCCGCTCGCTATTGCTGGCTGGCCTGCGTGAGATGGCGACCATTGACGCTGGAATCTATGAGGCACTCTCGCTTGTCGTCGCCGAGCTAGATGCTCCGTTGGTAGGACAACGAGAACAATCTCGCCTGCGGGCGTCCGGAGAAGATCGAGTGAAACCACGAATAGTTCTCCACGCGGGCCCTCCCACCGAGTGAAACCACGTCAATCCACCGGCCGCGGTCCTGGCAGCGACCGGTAATTTTGGCAGCGGCTCCCCTTGGAGGTAACAAAACCACCCCTTCCCTATTCATCTCGTCGTCCCTTTTCCCTTCTTGCTTCTGTACAGACTTTGCCTTCCTCGCGCCCATTGCTGTCTACCGCAGAGCATTCTTTGCTCGTTACGCTCGTTGTCCGCAGGGACTCACTCACGCTCTTTTTCTGCAATTCGTTGACCCTCCGCCAGGCGCGTTCGAAGTAATCGCGACGTCCTCTGTAAAACGCTATTAGCAGGAACGACATATACAATGGCACCGATCAGCCAACTCGCCGTCCTCGGCTTCGCGTCCGCCGTCCTTGCCATCCCGCACAACCACGCCCACAAGCGACATGCCCACCCCGGCGCGCCGCCAGCGTACGGAAATCCTACGACCTCGTCTGAGGCGGCTCCAGTGAGCAGCTCTGCCCCTGCTGGGTACTCTTCGGCGTCGGCACCAGCTGGCTACGGCTCGTCGTCCTCGTCTCCGTCCCAGAGCTTCAGCTACAGCTTCTCCGGCGTCCCGTCTTCGGGCTACGCTGGCCCAACTGGTGGCTACGCAAACCCGACCGGATACGGCACTGGCAGCAGTGGCTACGCGCATCCCACGGGAACAGGCTCGTACAGCGGCTCGGCTTCGTACAGCACCTGCACTGAGACTTCCACTCTCATCTACCGCAGCTCGACCGAGTACTCGACTTACTACGTCACCCACACCGTCTACCCAAGTGCGCCAGGCTCGTCGGCGGATGCAGGCTCCAGCTCCGCCGCTACCCCAACCAGCAGCAGCCCAGCAGCTACCTCGACACCCGCATGCTGGAGCGCATGCTTCAAGGCGTCCGGCATCACCTCCCAGGATGCCCTTTGCGGCAACCATGATGTTAGCAAGTGCATCCACGATACTTGCGACAGCGCCGATGATCAGTCTTACTGGTCGTGGTACGATAGCTTCTGCACCGCGTCGAGCAGCTCGACTGGTGCAGTACCAGCTGGCTCCAGCTCCCCAAGCGCATCCGGCGATGGCACTTGCGTCCCAGATGTGACTGTCACCACGACCGAGAAGTCGACTGTCCACGTGACTGTCGGCGCAAGCACCACTGACGAGTCCACCACTGCGGCATCCACTACTGAGGCCTCGACGCCATCCGGTGGCTACCCAGGATCGTGGGAACCTGCGCCGAGCGCTTCCACCGCGCCAAGCAGCCCGCCAGCTTACACTCCAGCACCAAGCTCTGCCGCTCCAGCACCAAGCTCTGCCGCTCCAGCACCAAGCTCTGCCGCTCCAGCACTAAGCTCTGCCGCTCCAGCACCAAGCTCTGCCGCTCCAGCACCAAGCTCTGCCGCTCCAGCACCAAGCTCTGCCGCTCCAGCACCAAGCTCTGCCGCTCCAGCACCAAGCTCTGCCGCTCCAGCACCAAGCAGCGCGCCAGCAAACACCCCGGCCCCAACAAGCTCTGAGCCTTCCGCACCAAGTACCTCCGCTTCCCCACCATCATACGGCGGCGCTTCCGGCTACGGCGGCAAGCGTGGTGTCAACTACAACGACGCCGCCTTGACCAACATGTTCGCCAGCTCCGGCCACATCGGCTGGGCCATGAACTGGGAGTCCGACAACAAGGGCCTCAACTCCGGCATCCCATACATCCCAACTCTCTGGGGTGCCGACTCCATGTGGACCAGCATCTGGGACACCAACGCCCAATCCGCCATCGACGGTGGTGCCAAGTGGTTCTTCGGACCCAACGAGCCGGATATGCCCACCCAGGCCGACCTTACCCCCGATGCGGCTGCCGCCCTCTGGAAGCAGTACATGGAGCCATACGCCGGCCAAGTTAAGCTTGTCGCGCCAGCTGTCACCAACGGCCAAGGCGCTGGTCTCGGTCTCGATTGGCTCGATCAGTTCATGACTGCCTGCTCCGACTGCACCATTGATGCCATTGGCCAGCATTGGTACTGGGACTCCAACGACTCGAAGATGTTCAAGTCGCAAGTCCAGGACGCCATTGACAAGTTCGGCAAGCCCGTCTGGGTCAACGAGTTCGGTGCGGTCGGCTCTGATGCGGAGAAGTCCACCTTCTTGGAGGATGTTATGTCTTGGATGGACAGCAATGACAGCGTTCTGTAAGTTTTGACCGCCTCTCGATAACGAATGAACGTGTTTACTGACTCTTTGTGTTTAGCGGATACGGCTACTTCATGGTCGCCGACGGCATGCTCTGCTCCGGCGGCGCCCCATCGGCTTACGGTTCCACGTACATGGATTACAGCGGTTGAAGAGATGGTTGGATTTCGTAACGATCTTGGACACAGCTGGGGGTTGGAGAGAGCGCACAGATCTCGCAGGACTATGTCTTTTTACTATCTTCGTGTAAATGTATATTTGAAGAATCTTAGTGCTCGAGGTGAGTGTCCTCATTTTATATTCTACATCTGTGCCGCCTTGCAGAATTGCAGGCGCTTCTACATTCCTGCGCGCCTATTGCCAACTACTTCGTGGGCATCTTCGAGGTCTGCAGTCACTACGGCCTTACGGTCTGAACAGCATTACTATTTTGTCTACAATCAACAGCAATGTCACAATCACAACATTGACCTGTATCGCTTGCGAAATGGAAGGAGAGCAACCAACTCACTACTGCCGGCAATGCACACCTGCAGGAACAGCTCTGCGACCATTGGCCTTTTGTGGACTCCTCCAGAGAATTTATGCGCGTCATTGGATCCATCGTCTTGTGGTAGCACGCTTGCATGGACCATATTGTCAAAGACCGGTCATGATCGAGTCCGGTTCGCTCTTATTGCCGGGCTTCGAGGTCTATATGAAGGGGTGGCGGCATAGGCTCGTCTGGCTTCAAGAAACAACACTGCAAACCTACTAAATCAAGACGAACGTTTCCAAGATGTCTCAAGATCCCAAGTCGAAGCTCGCCAGCAATGGGACGGACTTCACCAAGACGAGTCATCATGATACCTACGATTTCAGCAAACCGGAGCAGTTTGATCTGGAGGACACGGCGGTTTTGATTACTGGAGCTTCCAAAGGCGTTCGTCATATACACGAGCAATATAGCACTTCAATCTCGACTGCACGCTGACACCATGCCAGGTTGGACGTGCTGCCGCTATCAGCTTCGCAAAAGCAGGCGCCTCGCACATCGCTCTTGGTGCCCGCTCGTCACTATCAGACGTTGAGCAGGAAATCTAAGATGCTGCGAAAAAGGCTGGCCGCAAAGCTCCCAAAGTGCTCTCTCTCAAGCTCGACGTCGCCGACCAATCGAGCGTTGAGAAGGCTGCGAAGGATCTTGACGCTGCGTTCGGTCGCCTGGACATCCTGTTGAACAACGCCGGGTATCTGGAGAAGTTCAACAACGTCGCAGATAGCGACCCTGTGGACTGGTGGAGGGTGTACGAGATCAACGTGAAAGGCGTCTACCTCTGCGCCCGCTCTTTCATCCCGATCCTGCTCAAGGGAGGCTTGAAGACTGTCCTCAACACTTCATCCATCGGAGTGCATGTCGTTATGCCAGGTGCATCCGGATGTCAGACAGGCAAGCTGGCAGTTGTGCGGTTCAGTGAGTTCTTGAATACAGAATACGGCGAGCAAGGGCTCTTGTCCTACTCGTTTCATCCTGGTGGTGTGCCTACTGAGCGGGCGCTGGGAATGCCGGAGGCAATGCATGAGTTGCTGGGTGATACTCCGGAGCTGGCAGGCGACTCGATGGTTTGGTTGACGGCGGAGAAGAGGGACTGGTTAGCTGGGCGGTACGTCAATGTGGAGTGGGATATGAAGGAGTTCTTGGAGAAGAAGGACAAGATTGTCAGGGGAGACCTATTGAAGGTGCGACTGGACGTAGGACTGGAGTGAGGCCACACTCCCTCCGCTCATATATTTAGAACATAAATCCGCACAGAAGGATGGTATACCCACTACGCTCCACTTCTCACATGCACGTCGGTCGGTCCCGCCTTGTCCTCGTGCACTTGGCCGTGGCTTTAATTCGCCATTGGCTCGGCTGTTTCTGCGCTATAACATCGGCCGGATTTATGACCAGGATGGGAAGCTCTGATCCTCGAGTTATGGGAAGTGGAGTCAAAAGCATAATACTCTGCATTGGCTTCAGAGAGCAAGCCTTAATTTGCTTTGCAACATCCACGTGAGGTAGGTGCGGAGGACGTCAAGCTTTTCTCACACTCTTCTGTTCGATCCTACTGTACATACACCTTCAACACCAGGCGTGCGAAGATGAGGTAGGTCCTGAGGCACAGCTCCATTGGGATGCTTGCTGACTCTGTACTGCAGGTTCGGGCAACAGCTTCGAAGCTCCCTAATCAAGGACTGGTACTACTACTACATCTCCTACGATGAGCTGAAGAAGAGCCTACGCACCGACTTCGAGCATACGCCAGCCATATCACAGGGCAACAAGCCGAAGCGGAAACCATGGGGTGAGGAAGATGAACAGCGCTTCATCAATAGGCTTGAGGAGGAGCTGGACAAAGTCTTCACTTTCCAGAAGGTCAAGAGTCAAGAGATCATCCGCCGGATCAAGGCCAGCGAGAAGGAAGTCAGCGAAGCCATTGAAAGGACGGAGGCTGCCCAGCATGACGAGCGGGCCAAAGCCAACGAGCCTTCCGAGGATGAGTATTTGCTGCTCGAGGAGGACCTGTCGGATGTCATTGCGGATGTGCATGATCTGGCCAAGTTTACGCAGCTCAACTACACTGGCTTCCAGAAGATCATCAAGAAGCATGACAAAATGACGCATTGGCATCTCAAGCCTGTGTTTGCAGCTCGACTCAATGCTCGACCTTTCTTCAGAGACGACTACGACGAGACGGTCATCAATCTTTCGAAGCTGTACGACCAAGTACGAACCCGAGGTAGCCCGATCAAAGGAGATTCTTCTGCTGGCGGCAAGCAGCAGAACTTCATTCGGCAGACCACGAAGTACTGGGTGCATCCAGATAACATCACTGAGCTCAAGCTCATCATTCTCAAGCATCTGCCAGTGTTGGTGTTCAACCCTAGCAAGGAATTTGACAGGAAGGACTCGGCTATCACATCTATCTACTACGACAACACCGATACCTGGGAGCTGTACGAAGGTCGCCTGAAGAAGTCCGAGGGAGCGGAAGCTGTTCGCCTTCGATGGTATGGTGGCATGGACACCGACACGATCTTCCTTGAGCGAAAGACGCATCGAGAAGACTGGACTGGAGAGAAGTCGGTCAAAGCTCGGTTCTCGCTCAAGGAGAAGAACGTCAATGCCTTCTTGAGTGGACAGATGACAACGACTGAGGCCTTCGAGAAGATGCGGAGAGATGGCAAGAAGGGCGAGAAGGAGATCGACGATCTCGAGCAGCTCGCCAAGGAGATCCAGTTCCGTGTACTTGATCGGAACCTAGTTCCCGTGTGCCGTTCGTTCTACAACCGGACTGCTTTCCAGCTACCTGGCGATGCGCGAGTGCGTATCTCTCTTGATACCGAGCTCACGATGACCCGCGAGGACAATCTGGACGGTAAGAAGCGTGCCGGTAAGAACTGGCGGCGCATGGACATTGGCATCGATCATCCATTCAATCAGCTGCCGCCGGAAGATATCGAACGATTCCCATATGGTGTGTTGGAAGTCAAGATCCAGACTGCAGCTGGACAAGAACCGCCAGAGTGGATCCGTGAACTCACTGCCTCGCATTTGGTGGAAGCTGTGCCGAAGTTCTCCAAGTTCATTCATGGATGTGCCACTCTGTTCCCAAAACGCATCGATCTGCTACCCTTCTGGTATCCTCAAATGGATGCCGACATTCGGAAGCCTGTCACTCATAAATTCGGCATTGAAAGGCCGGGCCACAGCACGGAAGCTAGCACCAGCGCCGGCATGGAGGACGATACTGAAGACGAACTGGATGACGACGACGAAGATGAGACGACCCTCCCCGGTGCGGACGACCCTAACGATGCGAATATGCAGAGATTACGGGCGGCTAGGGATGCTCTGGAGCAGCATGAGCAAGAGAGACGCATGGAGCTGATCAACGGCGATGACCCGAACGTCTTGGACGAGGAGGAGCGCATGGCGCAGAAGCCTATCACTTCGATCGACGATGACTACCCTCTATATGACTCTGACGATGACGAGGAAGCTCTCGAGGAGGCGAAGCGCGTTGGTGGTTGGACGTACAGGTGGCAGCTGATGAAGAGCTATGCCAGCATCGCTGGTGACAAAGTCATCTACACGCTCAAGATGGCCACGCCGTTCCCGAAACCGACGCAGATTCCACCTCGCGAGGGCAAGTTCGGTCTGCCGAGTGCGGATAAGGTGCAGCAGAAGCGTTTCAAGGCGCCCAAGGGCAAGAAGATTCACGTGCCCGTTCGTGTGGAGCCGAAGGTGTCGTTCGCTGCTGAGAGGACGTTCTTGGCTTGGGTATGCATCTCCTCTACCTCCCTTTCTCGATCTTCGCTAATTGTGTATGGCAGCTCGAATTCTCCATCATCCTCGGTTCTATCGCCGCAACCTTGCTCAACTTCGGAGACACGGGTTCTATAGCCTCGGCATGGGCTTTCACGATCCTTGCGGCTGTCGCACTGTTCTACAGCATGGGTCTGTTTCTTTGGCGTGTTGACAAGATCAAGAAGAAGAGAGCGGTTGAGTATCATGACAAGTGGGGCCCGAGTGTGTTGTGCTTTGGGCTTGTGGTTGCGGTTGCGATCAGCTTCGGTTATCGTTTCGGGCATGGCGGCGATGGAGGGTTGAGGGGGTGAGTGTATTAGATAGGTTGTATATAGTGTCTGTATTTGTTCATACTGTGAGGTCAATCATAAATAAGTTTGATTATATATGTAGTCAAGCACATATGCCGTCAATCACATATATAGCCAATCACATATGCAGTCAATCACTAACACCGTTACATGCATACAGTCAACTATATATGCCCTCTATCACACGTTTCTTCCACCATTCACTGTTGGTATAGTTTGAGCTGTTTGAACCCGTAGCGCCAGAGTCGTCGGGAGGTTCAGCTGCTTTAGCTCTATTGGTCGACTACAGATCGTTTGAGCGGCCGTCTTGAGCCTTCTCTGGCGAAAGCGCCGGCCTTATTTGGTGTTAGAGAACATGACTCCTTGAGATCTCCAAAGTCCGAAAAGTTCTGCCGCTGGTTTACAGTTCGCGACTGTTGCCTGGCTCACGAACGCGACTTGGGGAACAAACCAAGTACGTACTGAGTGGTTCTGCTGCCTCTCGACCGTCTGGCTCAACAACCTGCATCTGTAGCGGACGCTGCTCCCACATCCACTTACGCTTGTGCTATCGAGAATCCACAGAAGCATAATATTGTTGATGTCAAACGTGAGGGCATCTCCATGGTCTGAACGGGATTCGTAGTCATGCAAGGTGAGATCGTCCATTGGGCCCATATTTAGCCTGTTAGAGAACAGCCGCTTCCACAATGATTCCAGGTTCTCAGTTCGGCTACTTCTCCATCGTCTCATTGATGTTGCTGCAGTCATAGTCTTTGTAATTGACCCGAGTTGACGCTACCTCATCGGAGACGTCAAGTGAGTGAGTGTACTTGCAAGTCGAAAGGTGCTGAGTTCTGGCGTGGCAGATGAGCGCCTGCAACGAACTCAAGGGTCGGGCGATTCAGCATTGGTGAATCAGTCCAGTTGATGGCCATCTCCAGCGTAAGGATACAGCCGGAACTCAGATGAGCAACTATGCCGCCTCACCTCGAAGACTTGGATGCGAGGAGAGCTTAGACATTCCACCGTCGATTACGTGAAAATTTAGCGTTCGAATGGCAATACTTAGCGCTTTCGACGGGCAACGATCTCAGTCGTGTGGTTGTATACTGACTCGGTTGGGAGGCTGATCGTGTCCATGAAGACCCAATTCGATTGGCGAGGTGGCGCGTCGACTACCCATAACGGTCGCTTCAGAGAGAGAGTCCCAACCGATAGTGTCTTAGGTGAGAGCTTTCGCTTGTGTTCAAGGGTATCGAGCCAGACTTCTGCCACTGCAAGGAGTAAGTAAGGTTTCGATATAGCAGATAGTAGTATTGACTACTCGATGGGTCTCGATGGGACCAGTGTAGTTGTATATGCAAGTTCTCAAGCAAGATGTGACGTCTCACACGAGCGTATATGATGTTGTAGGTAGTCTAAAAGTCAAGTTGTAGTTCTAGCCTAAGCGAAGTTCCGGAACTGAAAATCTTGGCATGAAGAATCCAGTTCGAGCTACGTTGGCGCATGTTAACGTACCTTTATAGTCCATTATTTCAAATTGTGCTCCAATCAACACGGGCTTGTGGTCTAGCGGTATGACATCTTCTTGTAAGGTGCCCTACACACCGTGGTCCCATGTTCAATTCCTAACAATCCTCAGAGCAAGTTTACTTCGCTATTGATTGGAGAAGGTTCGGGTTAGTTATACTCCCAAGATAACCTCTGGTGTGCTTCAACTAACACTCCACTCAGCGTTCGACTCGCCGCTAGTCCACTCTATTCAATTTTTTTTTCTCACTTTCGACTCGCCGTTCCACCTTTAAAGCATCCCCTTTGACTTGAAGACTGCAGAAGCAAACTTACTCATACCGCTAGAAAACGACTGTGAGAAGTTGTCTCAAGTGCCCGGGTCGTTCGCTTACCGCTGGCGGCACCAGTGCTAAGTCAAAGCAAGCTTGTCACGATTCGGAAGGAGCTCGCTAAACAACGAGAGCTTCTCCAGACCCGTAAGAGTCGTAAAACTGGCAAGCGAGTCAAACTAAAGGGCCGGTTTGTATTCAGTACTACAGAAGTCCTCGAAATTGCGAGGGAAGCTGGGGAAGCAACGGCAGCAAAGAAGGGTCGTGAACGGCTACGCAAGCGATCAATTAGTGTAGAAATGCGCAGGATGCGGAGAGCATGCTTGCGGTTGTATCTAGCGATTCTGAGAGCGATTGCGTTGTTGTAGCGAACATGAGATAGAGTTCAGTACACCAAAGTCGAAGTTCGTGCGCCGCTTGTGGAGGTGCGCCGCTTCGCCATCGATTACGTTATGTCTCTTCTTTGAAAAAGACCAAGAACCTACCGTTGCAAACATCGAGAATACCCCAGAGCCATCAGCAAGCTTCATGGGAAGGTTAATGCCCGTCGTCGATGACGTATACAGGGTCTGGAGTAAGAATCACCGAGACCATCTGCAAAGGGAACGTCATCTCGCTGTAAAAGTGCCGCGTGTAAGTGGTAACCGTGCCCGCACACTGTACCTCGCCCTTTCAATGCACGCTGGCCTTCTCTTACACTGCTCACTTTACGAAATAAGGCGCACATGTCATCACTGCGCCACCTCAGCGTGGAACCGCCGGACGGAAATCCTGGTGATTTAAATCCCCAGTCCCCGGCTTTTGTCAATCCGCTGCCCGGAAACGATTTCATTTGGTAAGCGTCCTGTCTATCACAGCCTCCCATAATCCGATACTGATAGCTACAGGGGAAACACCCCTTTAGGGCTAGTAGAGACATGGCCGTGCGTGCTTCAGGCATTCGCGGTGACGTTGTCATCCTTTCAGTATCCGGCCGCCATCTTCTGGGGCCATGATTTCATCTTGCTACACAATCAAGCGTGGGCAGACGCTGCCAGCATCGAGCAGCAAGGCCGCCCGCAGCGCGGCTCGTTGCCGACGGATGGGTGGCAAGCGCTGCAGGCTTCACTCCACGGCGGAAAGCCGGCGACGGTGGCCAGCTGCGACTTGCTTAGATGCGAACCCAAGCAGCCGGACGACTACAACGTTCTTATCAGTCCGCTATTTGACTACAGAGCGGCTGAGTCCAAGGGAGTCATTGCTCAGCTGATACCAGCTTTCGCCTCTCCGCCTTCGCGGCGGCCCAGCGCCGATCAGAAAGCCACGACTGGAGATTCAAGCCTCGACGGCATTGAACAGCATCCCGAGCGCGGCGGTGGCCCCACAGACAAAGTACCACTGGACGAGCATCCCTTCTTTAGCCGCTTTGCAGAGATGCTGCCCACGGGCCTCGCTATTCTGGACCACGAGGCACAGGCCGTGTTTGTGAACCAACATTTTTACGAATTGACTACGCACCAGGAAAACGACAAATCGTTCAAGTCTTGGCCGGAAAGCATACACCCCGAAGATTCTGATCGCGTGCTTGGATCCTACCGCGAGGCTTTCAAGTTGCACAAGGAACTGCGTACCGAATACCGCTCAATCGGAAGCGAGCATCCCTGGCGTCTGCTGCTTCTGACACCTCTTGACGACGAGAACCTGCACCATGTCAGTCTCAAGAAGCATGGCGGATTTGTTTGTAGTGTCGTCGACATAACGTCGGAAAAAAGCGCCGAGTTGGCGCAACGCAAAGCAGCAAAGGAGGCTGAAGCACGCAAGGAGCAGCAGGAACGCTTCATTGACATGATCAGCCATGAGATCCGGAATCCGCTCTCGGCAGTCCTACATTGCGTGGAAGACATTGAGGATGCAGTCAAGGATAACTCAGCGAACATACCGCTGCATCAGATTATTGAGGCTACTGAGACAATCTACCTTTGCATCTCGCACCAAAAGAACATTGTCGACGACGTGCTGTCATACTCGAAACTTGACTCATCGATGCTCGTCCTCACGCCAAAGCCGTGCCGCCCGGATCAGGAACTGGCAAAACTGCTCAAGATGTTCCGACCTGAGATGCGCAAGCAGCACTGTGATTTCGAGTATTCTGTGGACCCAGCCTATGTCGAAACCGGCATCGACTGGGTCATGGCGGACCTTGTCAGAGTGGGTCAGGTCCTTATCAATCTCTTGACGAACGCAATCAAGTTCACGTCGCGCAAGAATGGCGAGAGAAGTATATCTTGTAGGGTGAGCGCATCGCTCAAGCGGCCCGACTCCTATCCACTAGACGTCGTCTTCTTCGAGACCGTAGACGTAGTTACCGGTCTGGACGCCACCGACCGGCTGGAATGGGGCGACGGCGAACCGCTGTACGTCATGTTCGCCGTCAAGGACACGGGCATCGGGATCAGCGATGAGGGCCAGAAACGGCTCTTCGAACGCTTCAAGCAGGCCACGCCAAAGACGGGCGGATTCTACGGCGGCTCCGGGCTGGGACTTAACATCAGCAGAAAGCTGGTCCATCTACATGGCGGCGAGATTGGCGTAGCGTCGCGCGAAGGGTAAGGCACGACGTTGGGGTTCTTCTTCCGAGTCCGGAGGGCCGTGAGGCCGGGGAAGGATCCTTCGGCAACGGAAAAGGTGGAGTGGGAGGATGAGCGACTGCGGGACACGATTCGTGCTAGCGGCACGATTGCGCCGAGCAAGTTGGATCCGAGGAAGAGGCCGCTGAGTCTAACGAGGCCACCAGTCAAGAGCGCGAGGGAGGACATGCGGAAGGAGGAGGTGAAGATGTCAGCGGACGATCAGCAGGAGCATAATGCTGGCCTAACGCTGGAGGTTGCGAATGAGGAGCGTCAGGAGGAAGGAGGCAAGGGCCGAGGGACATTCGACCACGAGCATGCCGGTGGCTCAACGCAAATTCCTTTCGCGGCAAGCAAGGCCGGGCACGAGGGAGGTCCGGGAACGGAAGAACGAGCGGCGCAAGGTTCACCTCAGCACGTTAGCACACAGACGAACATCCTCCTCGTCGAAGACAACATCATAAACCAGCGCATCCTCTATCGCAAACTCACCGCCAAAGGCTTCACCGTCACCGTCGCCAACAACGGGCGCGAAGCTGTCGAAGCAGCGCGCAAAACTATGGCATTTACAAGCACGCCAGACGGCGAAGCCGAAGCGGAAAGGGAAGAAGCGCGCTTCGACGTCATTCTCATGGACCAGGAGATGCCGATCATGGACGGGAACACGGCCGCCAGTGAGATCAGAAGGCTGGAACGGGAGAGTAAGAGGAATGAGAGGCGAAGGGTCCCTATTCTGGGCGTGAGCGCGAATGTGCGCAGAGAGCAGCAGGATGAGATGAGGGAGTTTGGGATGGATGATGTAATTATGAAGCCCTACCGCATTGAGGAGATGGTTGAGACCATTTGGCGCTTGATTGGGAGTGGACGGGAGAGTGGAGGGTGATGAAAAACAGCAAATTAACATAGACCGACATCGACCGTTGCAAGTGCATTGCATCCTTGAGCATGTGGCCAACGGGAATGATGGGCCCAACTCCGATGCGTATTCGATCTTTATCGTGCGCTCGACAAAGACGCCGAGGACACCAGAGAGTGGTTGGCACAGAATGGCGAATGCCGGGTACTTTGCATGGTGCTGAGTTGGGAGCATTCAATTTATGGGGGGCATGGAGACAGGATGCCACTGGATGTAGTGGATAGGGCAATCCAAAAATGTCGAATCCAATGTGGGCAGACTCACAGTGAGTACAGTCGTCGAGTGCCAGGATTAGCGAAGCGTACCAATGGGAATCGACCGCAGACGAGAGGCGGAAGGCAAAGAGATTGAACACGTTTAAAGGAAAATTCAATGTCATCGATCAGGAGAGACATTATAGGATAAATACAGAGCAGGGCATCTCGTTAGCATAGATCATAACAGTTGTTCAACATCAAGCGTAAGTGATATTGGCAGAGTTCCAATGGCGGTACATTATTTCTAAGACCGTAGCGGATGGCGTGCAATCGTGTGTAAGGAATGCCGTTATGCAGTTTGGCCCGGGCAGGTAGTTGGCCATTTGATCGGCAAGCAGCACAGAACGTCAAAGAGAGATGCCGAGCGGTTCGCAGACGAGGCGCAACATTGGCCGGGTATTGCGCGATATCCGAGCGAGTTCGAGGTGCCCTGATACGTTCAGCAGTCGATCCCTGGGATGCCAGTATATACAGACAGCGTCAAGTGCGAGATGAACGCCGGAGGATGTGCGTACGTGTGCCGCAGCGTCGATGTGATGAAGGAGCATTGGCGAAGGGTCCACCAGCATTTGGTGGGACAAAGTCGGGGCGGTTCCGGCATCGACAGGAAAGAGGACAATGAACGGCAGGTTGCATTAGGTTGTCGAAAGGTCAGTTGCCAGAGGTTTTTCCCGCGAGGAGCCGATTCGCATTATTTCGTAGTCCATTCCGTTGCGGAGAAGGGAGTGGAAGGAGTCGAACGGGGCAACGACGCAACACGTTCTCGTATGACACTGAGACGCCTCCCCAAGGTCCGATGAATCTGCACTTTCGACGATCCGTTTTACTTTAAAAAATTACTGAGCTCTTGGCGTCCAGGCGGAAGTATGATAACTTTGCTGTGCTTCCTAGGCGGAGGAGGCCGGCGGGCAGGGCGACTGCCGGCGGTCATCGGCAAGTTCGAGGACTCGTCACGTTCTCCTTGACTTTCGTCGTACTGGTCGTTCATGGTACGCATGCCTGAGCAGTTCGGATGCCTTTCCCCATCACTGTCGAGATCTCCAGTTGCGTTATGCGACGTACAAGGTCCTACGCCATCGCTGGAGATCGAGTGCAGTGGGTTCTGATATGCTGCTGACTGCGGGACCAATGATGACTGAGCAGGTAATACCTGGAAGTCGCGATCATGCTCTTCAGTATGGCCGGTAGGATTTGCCGTCCGCGATGGCGATACTTGGTGGATTTTTTTACTCACATCTTGTTGCGTCCAAGCTGTAAATATCATCAGTGGAGCGACTAGGGGCAAGGACAGCTCATTTGTTCACGACCATGCACGCATGGAGCATTCATCGAGCGTCTGACAGTTGTTACTAACCGGGAGTCACCCTTCGCCTATTCCAATCCGCGACTGCTGCGGAGTTTGCGTTCTAAGAAACTACCATCAGTGTCATCCTTATCATGCTGGACAGCCGTGATACCGTTGTCGCTGACATCATTGCCATTATTACTCTCGTCACTCTCGCTTTGCTCCGACACTTCGTACTCCTCATCCGAACTTGACTCGTCCGAGAATGCTGAGCATTGGTCCAAAAAACGGTCGCTCTAGCGTAGTAACATTGCCGGAGAAGGTTGCGGATTGCTCGGGGTGCGAGCTGCGTATGCAGGCACAGCGATTGCAAGGGTTTGTCTTCGAGCAGTGTTCGCACCAGTATTATCATCGAGACTCTCCGGATAGCCATCCGTTGCGGAAAACGTTGGCTGGGGCGTTAGCGCTTCCAGAGAACCGGACAATTCGTCGTGCAATACCGAACACAGAAGCTCGGCGGCCTCGCTTTGTTTCTTCGAGAGCTGCCAGCCAAGCAGCTGCTTCTATGCTGCGCTACCCAAGCGGCTACCATCGGCGATACGTCGTCCTCGTACTTTCGCGGGCCGGCAGGTCGAATGGGGCCTTGTAAGCCCTCCCTGGGACCTCGATGCGAAGCGAACAGCGGAGAGAGGTGTCCGTAAGCCGCACGGTGTCCTCACAGCGGGCGAAGAAGCAATCAAAGCCAGCAGTCGTTACTCATCTATCGCGTCGCTGATGATGGAGGTTGTACCGAGCTTACCGAGCACAAGACACTTGCCATTCGGCGTTGGAGGCTCAGTAAGCCGTAGGAGCAGGCATCGGTCGACGCCATGGAAAGTGCGAGCCCAGCCAGTGCGGCGCATCCAATTACTTGTAAGCGCGAGGTCGTCTACTCCCGTGTCAATCGCCGAACGATTCCAGTCTCCTTCCGCAAGCCGGCGGGCCTCCACTGCATGTAGTTCTGCAACTCTTCGCTGTCGGCGTGGCGAAAAGTCTATGTTTGCCGGCGCAAGTTGCGCCAACAGGCCACCACTACAATCTACAATCCAGAACCTCCCGCTCCTTTCTGCGTCCAACACTGAAGTCTCAACTCATCGCGAACCTCACCACCATGTAATTCGTTACGAAAGACATCTCGGCCATGCTCTTTCTTCCTGTGACGCTCCACTAGCTTCCGGCTGGTCGATCGATAGTCGCAGAGGTTGCGACGATGACCCTTGTGGATTGTAAGATGCGGGTGAGGTGGGCAAGGCTTGAGCTTCTTCGGGTCCACGAGGTCAATGGACCGTACAAATGTATGCAGACCCTGGCGACCATCGGCGGCAGTGTCATGCTTTTGCCGGAGATGCGCGGAGACCGCCTCACCAGAGGGTTTGAGCGCGTACCAACAACGGCGACGGCTGAGCGCACCCGCACCCCGATCCAGGTGGAGTCCCAGCGCAGCGAGCTTGCGATCTTGGTCATCGGCCCAGAGAGATATCTATTGCTGACGTCCTTTCTCCACGCCCGCATCGATGTTGGACATTCTTCAAGGTGAAGTCATGCGACGGCGAGTGCGCGATGCAGTTCGGTAGGGGCCGCGACCGCTTCCGAGACTTGGATCTGGCCGTGCTCCGGCCATGTGTGAGCGAAACGTTTGTCCATCGCACGGTTGCACACTCGATCAGAAATCCCTCCTGAACAGACAGTATTTGGAAATGGTCGAGACATCGTATCTCCGTCCAGGCCCAATCAAGGTTTCGTCTCTCAGCTCACAGAGCTTCCTCTCCTCACTCCCGTACGAGATTCTACTGATCTGCTTGAGCCCAATCACTGCACTTGATCTCGCAAACTTCTGCAAATACGCCGAAACCCTCTGTTACGACGCCGAGACCCTTTCCACGGGCGACGAGATCTCTCCTAAGAGTATCGATTCACATGGACTGTCATATATCTTGATGCACGAGAGAGTGCTGTGGGAGCGCCATGTTACTCCAGACCCAGGACCACAAATTGATGAGCTGGTGACGACCGCCAAGCAATTCCACGAGCTACATTGGACGCTGCACCTCGATACCTTGTTTATACAACTATGGCAACTTGCGGGGGAAGCAGAAGTCGAGCCTGTCCAGGCTTGCCATGAGACGTGGATCAAGTACTGGGATGGTCTCGGCCCTCTTGAGCAGAAGGTACTTCTAGACAAAAATCCAGATATCAACATCGCATCTTCGCGAGATCTAGCGGATTCAAGCAAGTCGGATTTAGTTCCTAGAGCCTTACGGGAACTCAAAGACGCTGCCACAGGAGGCCGAGAAGATGATGCCAGGACCTTCGAAAGAGCAGTAGAGGCGCACAGGAGGTACGATCTACCTTTCAGTGTAAAACACTATACAGAATATTGCAGCGGCCTCCTCCGCAAGGCCCGCAATCTAGTCAGGATCAACCTGCCTGACGCAGCCAGGCGTGTGCTAGCTGTTGAAGCTGTGCAGTTTTGTGAAACATATGGGCACGGAATTCCTACAGAACGAAGCTCCGGAGTTTCTAGCACTTTGCTGCGATTCGCTCTCTATGGACTTGAAGTACAATTTACCTTCCTTAAGTCTCGAAACCCCTCAGTATCAAAATCTCTACTGGGAAGTACCGTCTACGCTTTTGAAACTTACAGACTGTATCGCACCGGCGAGAAAATTCGGCATGCGTGTGAGACTCTCCGTGTAATGGCCGATTCAGTAGAGGATCAGGAGCTCTGTAAAGGTATGTGCGCTTCGCATTGAGCAAGAGTTTCGGATTGCAATAACAGCTTACCTCTCCTTAGACGAGTACGCTTAGCTAAGCTAGTAGGTTTAAAGTTAACTAATGTCCGAGTGTTCCGAGCTTCGCTTCCTATAGGTACCGGGTAATAATTATTCTTATCCTTGTAATATCGTTAGGAAAATCTATATTAGCTTCGACGTCTATACTTAATTATAGTTAGCGAGTCGAGCTATCCGTAGAATTATGTTTTAAGTCACTACGAACTTATATATATACTATACCGTATAGCGAAGATATAGTACGAAAATAGCTATAAACTTTAACGGTAAAGAGATAAGCTTAAAATATACCGTTCTATATAAGAGTATATAAAAATAGAGCGTAAAGGTAGAAAGAAAAGATCGTCTATTAAGGTAAAGAATAGAGAATAAGTATATAATAAGATATCTTAAGAGAAGCGCGATCGCGTCCTTAGACGGAGGGTGTCCCGCGACACCGGGATGGACGTTATTCTACAATTATCTCTTCGCTAAATGCAATTCCACTTTTGTTCTGGCTTAGCCTTGGATCCAGATATGCAGTCCAGATAACATCATCTAGAAAGGCGGCAGGAAGAACGGATAGCCTCCATTCTTGATCCGGAAGACGCTGAGCAGGAAGCTGTACATGCCCAGGATAATGCCGCCCCAGACGAAGACGGCGATTTGCTGTGCTCGTGGGTCGGTCATGCGTGGGACCTTGAGAGCCAGAGATATGGTTGCGAAGGCCAGGATGCCGTCTGGCTAAGTTAGCGGAAGGAGTGTGGCTAGATTATTGGTTGTACTCACACATAGCAGCCACAATCTGCGTCTCCAAGCCAAACTGGTTCTGGAACCCGCTGGCGAAATATGAGAGACCACCCTTGCCATCGCCAGCCACATATGGGACCTTCCGGATGTGATTGAACATGTGCCCGCTGGTGAACAGCAGAATAGTGATCAGACTGATCGCGGCCCAGAGGTTGCGGTTCTGGATGACCGGCAGAAGATACGGCCACGCCACGCTCAAGAACGTGACCCCGCCGAGCACAGCAGTGGTAGTGACTGCATACTTGACATAGTTGATCGGACGAACGAGTGGTGGATGTGGGGAGTCGGGAAGATGGCGTGAGATCCAGGCGTGGATTGGCTCTGCTTTGTCGGTTCTGCGGATGGTCAATTAGCATATGCTTGCTATCAGGAATTGAGCTACCTACCCAGTAACGAAGTCGAAGCGGTTTGGTGCTCCATCAGGCTTAGCATTGGGTCCAACTGTAGGCTGGAAGACAAGCAAGACCGGGGCTGTTTGTAGCATTAACTGGTATAATTCAGCACACTCTTCAATTCCATACATGATAGAGTACGTTTTCCTACCGACTGGAAAGTCTGCTTCCCATCTGCAAAGTCCAACGTTGCGTACACCAATCGTGACTCTCCCTTCTTGTCCCCCTTCGTCCAACTCTTCGCCAGCAGCTCCCACTCCGGCTGGAATTCGTGACACAGCGCACATCCAAATCGTGCATCCAATGCTGTCAAGAGTACGGCAACGGCATAGTCTCGGGGCGCCTTGGTCATCTCACCGTAGGAGACATCGTCGATCTTGATCGATGCTAAAGTGGACACCTGTTTGGAGTGGTAGTCGTTGAAGCGGTCGCCTGTCGATTTCTTCGCTGCTAGAGCGGTCAATGGCAGTAAGGCTGCTGCCAGTATCCCTGGGATCCTCATCTTGACGGTGTAGTGGTTTCCAATGGTCTGTTCAAGCTCAAGGTAGCGGTTCAAAGCTCCAACTGTCATCGCAGCATCGCCAAAAGGTGTAAATCGGCGTCACGTTTCCCCGCTCCGGGCTTGTTTGTTTTGGATACAGAAGTCGCGACTTGGTCCCGCATCTTCAGGCATTTCTTCCACCTCACAACTGGCGCACGCGCGATCGCACGCATATAGAGCAGCAGCCATGGTCCCATTACCGACGATGCACGCATCATGCAGCCAGCAGTCGATCACCAGCGCCGCGCTGGAGCTTAAATACACCAAAAACAGCCACTTAGTCGACATCATAGCCAATGACGAAGACAAGCGACGACTACGATTCGACATACATGTACTGGAGGACGACAATGACGAGCTGCGCGAGCAGTTGATGCAGGAGCAAGATCGTAGTGACGCATTCGAGAAGCTTGTGAAGGAGAATTTACTACGCGCTGAAGATGCGGAAGCACACGCGCAAGAACTGGATACCGTCCTTCGAGACACGGAGCAGGAGCTGCAGGCTATCCAGGCTGAGAGAAGCGCGCTACAGCATTCCAGTGAAGACGCGACAGCAGCCTTGACCGAGAAGCTGGCGTTGACGAGGGAGCTGTCTTTGCTCAAGCCGGAGCTGGAACATCTGAAGGCACAAGCTGCGAACACAGAGACATTGATGACTGAGAAGCTGGCCCTGCAACGACAACTGACGGAGATTCAGTGCGAGGTGGAAGACGCGAAGCGGGAGGCAAAGCGTGCCCATGCGAAGCGAAGAAACACTGGAGTAGAGATTGCGCAGGAAGTACAGCTTGAAGAGCTCAAGCGACAGGTCGAAAAGGAAAGGCGAGGGCGTAAGCGGGCTGAAGAAGCCGCACAGTCTGCTGAAGGCGATGGCCAGCAGGATGATGTTCGCAAGCAGCTGGCGAAGGAGCGCAAAGCACGGCTGAAGGCGGAGGAGCAGTTGGCGTCCGCTCAAGATACAACGCAAGTCGAGGATGTACGCAAGGATCTGTTGAATGAGAAAAAAGAGAAGGCGAGGCTGGAGGAGTTGCTACAGAATGCTCAAGCGGAGCTCGAACGCGAGAAGAAGGCTGCAGCTCGTGCAGCGAAGCGTGCGGATGGTAACGCGCAAGCAGACGACGAAGCCGAGGACTTGCGGAACGAGCTTGCAAAAGAGAAGAAGGAGCGAACGAAAGCTCAGCGGGCAGCACAACAAGCAGCGGACGAATTTACGGCGCAGAAGTCCACCCTCGATGACAAGCTCAACCAGTTCCGGACGAAGCTGAAGTCGACCAAGGACAAGCTGAAGGAGACTGAGGCCGAGCTGGTTGCTGCACGAGAAACTGCCACTGCAGCACCTACCAAGAAAGCTTCCGCAGCAGCGAAGGCTACCGCAGCAAAGGCTAACCCAAAGAAACGCGCCGCAGCACAGATGGACCCAGATGCCACAACCCTCGGCACTCCAGGAGACGGACCCGTAGCAAAGAGAGGCCGCAAAGCTGCACCAGGCGTAGGCGACAAGTCCACATTCTCGATCACGCCGTTCCTTAACAAGACAACGAGTGTCATCCAGGACGACGACGAAGAAGCCGGAAGCGCCGCAGAAGCCTCACCAGCAGCCAAGAAGAAGAAGCCGCTGGCCCAGCAACCGGCTAGCAAAGCGAACGTGCCACCAAAGAAAGCTGCAGCACAGCGCAAGCCGAAGATGCCAGCGCTCGAGATGGTCACAGAGGAGAACGAGCCAGCCGAAGGCCAGGAGAACGCGAAACCGCAGACGCTGAAGGTCAAGACCAAGACTGACGACGGTCCGGAGAAACCTGGAGATCCTACCAAGAAGAAGCAGCGTAAATCACTCGCCGACTTCGCATCGTTTGACCCACGGCCGGATGTTGAAAAGAGGCAGAAGAAGCGCAAGCTGGGTGGATTGGGCAAGACTTTGTTCGATGAAGAGGAAGCGGAAGCCGGTGGAGTGATGAAGCGAGGGATGTTCGGAACGAAAGGGTTCAGCTTGCTGGGTGCAAAGAAGGGAGGTGGGATTGGGAGTAGCTTCTTGGGTGGGAGTAAAGCCGGCACGACGCTGTTGACTGCGGGCGATGGCAGTGGCTTCCAGTTCTCGCCGTTGAAGAAGGCGCGAAGGAATCTCGACGACACGCTTAGGGGGTGAGTCGTTGACGTTGGCGTTTTGGAGATGATACCTGAGATGTTCCGTTGGTACGCTCGCCGTGGGCTACCTTAGTTTGACTTTACGTCGTATTGAATGGTCATACCATGATCTCCCTCTTGAGAATGTCCACGCCACCATCTTCAATTCAACTACCCAGGCGCAGGGCCTGACACAGTCCGATGAGAAGCTGTCGTGACCATGAACCCGTCCATCCTGGCCCTTTCCACGTAGTGCCACGTAGTGCCGAATGGTGACGTTGGCACCTTGAGGCAATCAATGCCTCATGCTCAGATCCGGATACCCTCCGGTACTTGGGCATTCAAATTGGTCTTCAAGCTCCGCTGCACGGAAGTGGCCAGCGTCATCGCGATGACGTTATATCACCGCAGCTTTGGGTTTTGGAGAACGGGCACATGTGCATGCCGTGGGTATGGGAGGTTCGGCATGGAACCGATTGATCCTCATCCGGGCTCGTCGAAGACGTCGTCCTTGGCCACATCCCCGCGACGCCGTAGTCCTACGAGATAAGTCTCCTTGCTCTCCTTGCGTGATGACTCTGGTTTAATACGATGAACTTTGTCGAATAGCTTCTTCAGTTTCATCTCGAGCGCATGGTCCTCCGCGCCCTGGTAGAATTTGCACAGGAAGTGGCCACCGGTGACCAGGGTGTCGTAGCAGAACAGTAAGGCAGCGTTGCAGAGGTCCTGAATCTTAATTAGGAGGGTCTTATGTCAAGTCTGGAGGTAGCCAAGCATACCATACTGCCTGCATGATCACGAAATGCCATGCCACTGGCGTTCATCATCCTGCGATAGGGGTTAGAAACGCTCCTAATCCACGACGAAGACGTCTGAGGCCAGGGTTCTGACATGTCGCTGAGCACCACATTCACCACTCTGCCTTCCTCAACATCCTTTTGCTTCTTAGTCAAGCCTTCGTCCAGGTTCCCGAACGCATCAATCACCGAGTCCTTCCTCTTCAACGTTGCTACCGGGCCGGACTCCAACCTCTTCTGAATCATGCCTTTACCCTCTTCGCCAAACTGCTCCTCCGTCCATCCCTCCTCGTCGTCATTCCTGCTCCCAGCCCGGCTGTTCGTCCGTCCGGTCTCCCTCACGTACTTCACCAACTCCTCCCTGATTGCTGGACTCAAGAAATCTCCCTGCAACGTACTCACACCCCTCGGCGGCTGCGCAGGAATGATATCAATCCCCACCACCTTCCCACCAGGCTGTGTGCGATTGACCGCAACCTGACTCCAGCTTCCAGGTGCATAGCCCAAATCCACAACCGTATCGCCGCGCCGGAAAATATGGTATTTCTCGTTGATCTCCAGGAGCTTGAAGGCGGCGCGCGACTTCAGGCCGGCGACTTTGGCTTCGCGGGAGAAGGAGTCGCGGGCTTGTCGTTCTTTCCAGCGGGTGGAGGAGGCGGAGGAGGATGCTGGGCGGATAGTCGTGGTTTCAGTCCCGATCGATGGCTTGAGATAGTTTGGATGGGGTATCGCCCAGTATGGCCGACAGGCCAGTGCTGTATTACATCGCTGAGAGGTGTGTAATGCTTTGGGCAGTCTTGCGACTACTCTGCAAAGCATTTACTACTGTCGATGGAAAAGGGATCTGGTTAAAGTGGTGGTGGAGTCGTGCGAGGAGAAAGCATTGAAGCCAGACATTGACCTCGGAACAGGAGAACACAAAACGGGCCTTGCCCTTTTTCTTTATTACTCGACTGTACCTTTACTAGAGTACAATGACACAGTATGCTGTTCAGGAAAGAAGTGTCAACCATAGTAACCCTTGGAAAACGACGACAAGGTAAAGAACGAAGTAATGGCATCGCATCTCAACAATTATTTGACGATATGCTTGTCACTATCTCAGTCCCATAGTTCGCTAGAACGCTACACAAGAGCCAGGGTATCTCAGAAGCCATCACGTTGACTGCCCCGCCGGCCCAACCGAATGCAAGTCTGTACAAGGCACGGAAAGGTACAAACTAGCCACTCCACATCCTCCGACACCAGAGACTACCGAGCTCCTCTCGACTGTGGCCGGTCCAAACGATGTTCCGGCTGTGGGTCAGTCGACATCCGACCACTGCTCTCTTCAGCTGGAAGAGAGGGCTGCTCGGGCGGTCGTCGCTCTTCTGCTGAGGAATGCCTCGACTCTGGCTGGGTAGACCGACGAGGCTCTCGGTCTCGTCGATTGTCTGGTCGGCTGTCGCCTTCTCTTGCAGAAGCGTTGCTGCCAGATCTATGATGGCTGGTTTTCTTCCTTGAGGTCGAAGAGGCGTTGCTGAAGGAAGGCGATGTATACTGAGGACCGGCTGAAGGAGGAGGAGCAGGCTGATGTGGACCTTGAGCTTTCCTCTTGCGAGGTGATTCCTTGTAGTCACTCTCTGAGAGGTGTGAGCCTGGATGAGCAGACATTGGCTCGCCTCTGCTGGCCGGTGTCGGTGGTTGGGTTGATTTCGATTCATTCGGAGGAACCCAGTGGTGAAAGTATATGGAAGGCGAAGAGGTAGGATGATCTTGCGAGATGGTTTGGCTTTGTTGAAGCGGATGGGCGCTGCTAGGGCCCTGATGTTGATTTGGCTGCTGGTTGTATATGTCGGCTGTCGTCAGCCTGGGAAGAGATGTATGTGTTGCCGAACGTGGAGCAGAGGTCGGCGGAGGTCGAGGCGGTCCTGGCTGGTATGCTGAAAAGGTGGAGTGTGCTGGAGGCTGTTGTTGTGACTGTTCTGGATGTTGACTGGGAACAACTTGATGAGGCTGGGTAATGGGATAGGCTGGCGGCACCTGGCCGATGAGCCTAGGTTCTCTACGAAGCTCGGGTGAGGATTGTTGCTGTTGAAGGACCTGATGCTGATTTGCCTGCATTTGACCAGCATACTGTTGAAGCCACTCTGTGCTAAGTTGTGCTAGATGCGATCCACCTATGCCAGCATAGATCAACGGAATCGCCGCAGGAGGCACGCCTGCCTGTAATGCTTCTCGCAGCATCGACTGTTCGAGTCGTCGTTGCTCGAGACGGTTGACTTCTTGTCTCGTCCGCTCTTCTTCCTGCTTCCGCTTCTCCTCCTCGGCTTTGGCAGCCATCCAGGCTTTGTATGACTCGCCATGATTGTCGAATGGGCTTGGAGCATTCGGCAGAGTGTTGGACGACGGCTGAAATATTTGATGCGGCCTCCCAGGGTCCGGAAGCGTCATGGCCGAGGGCGGCGGTAGGCCGCGATGAGGTGTCGACATCTTGTGGTCCGATGTGGCGCTGACCCGCAGCGAGCTCACCGGTGAATCGACCTTGGGCTGAGGAGACAATCGTGACTTTGCAAGCGGTATCCTCGGAGAGAAGTCATGGGATATTCTACCGCCAAAGTCCGTCCTCGGCGGCTGTGCGATAGTGAGTAACATAGACATTGAAAGGAAGGTGTAGCATGTGACAGGGTAGAGGCAAGAAAAAAAGGTGCTCTGTGCGCGGTGCAGCCAGATGTGAAGTTACATACCTTGAAGTCGTGCAGATCACATGCGCTGGGCGACGTGTGACGCTCCTCAGGTCGTGAGCCAAATCTGTGGAACACCGTTAATGCTAAGCTGCAACCGGGACAGAGGATGGCCGTTGATCACCGGGGAGGCCTGTTGATTCGTCAAACGGCGACGGCTTCCAAACGTCGATCTTATTCAAGTTGGCAGCATAATACTTCCGTCAATGATTAAAGTTGTTGTAAGGCGGTCGAATCAATCGTCATAGGGCATGCGCTCCAAGCCAGGGTCTAGATGCTGAGGTATGCAGCCTTCGACACCAGCTCGAAAGGGAAATGTCGTGAGCCTCTACCCGGACTTGAGCGACGAGTACGGCTTGCGACGCTGCGCGACTTGGGAAAGGCACCGGCAAACGGGAACGCTTGGGATGTTGGAGAGTTCGTTGGAAAAGGTCAGCTGGGCATAGGGGAGGATTTACCGTGTGAGATGCGCAGGTATGATAAGTAGACGCGGAAATGACATTCCCTGTACGTGAAATAACGTCGCGCCCCTTCGAGTCTGTGGCGGATTGCTTGTGGGCATCCGGTCAGCCACTACGAGAGATGCAGATCTCTCGCCCTGCAGCATTGCCATTTTCTTCTCCCTTCTCTCGAAGTTTGGAGGAGGTTCTGCCGGACTCAATGCACGTTAGTAGATCTGGATAGGATCGCCAGCGACGGAACAAAGCCTACTGAGAGCTGGAAAGCGGAACCGGAGATTTCATCTGTTGCAGCTGTTGTGGCAAGTCGCTACCTTGACAGCGGATGGAGCTCGTGTTGTAGAGCGATACACGACAGCAGCCGTTGCAAGATCATGCAAACGCGACAGATAGAGGATGTTTCAACGTGCTCTGCAATTCGAATAGAAGTGAAGTCTGGGTGGTGGAAAGGCCGACCTTGCATGGAGGTTGCTGGCCCATGTCGAAGCCTATAGACGAGGTGTAGCAGCTCCCATTTCGGGAAGTTCAGTAACGCTGCAACATATGCTCTCGAACCCATTCGATTGCGTCTTGATTATTGCATCCGTCCCGTCCTCGCTTGTCCAGCGTGGTAAGCACGCGGCGAGTGTTGGCTTCGATCCTGTGCCAATCTCCAACGATCGACTAGGTAATTGTCCGCTCCATGAGGAATAGCGTATATACTCCAAGGCATCCAAGCGAAGTTGGTGGAAGACGCAAGTCGTCTCCACTCTGCTTTATTGAGAAGGTGTATCGATCAAGGTGAAACAGCCCAGACACTCGGTTCCAGAAGCCTCGCACAGCCTCTCAAACGCCTCAGCATCACACCTTGCCGCAGGGTCTCCACGCCGGCAGAGCTCTGCTAGCTTGAAGGAGCTTTGCATTGCATCGCTGCCGGGTAGCGTAGCGCCACACGCACGACAGCGGCTGCGAAACCTGGTTGACGTTGCCGAAACAGGCCCGCCGGCGGAGGTGCCCAGCACACCGCCTGCTCCGAGAGGTTGGCAAGTTCAATAGCGCGGCTCTTCCGAACGCAGAGAGGCGAAATCGCGTTTGTAGGTGTCGAGTGGGTTGCTACTGAAAAGACACATCTCAAAACCTCCGCCAATGAGGGTCCGATGCTGCTCGACATCCGACGTCCGAATGACGGCAGCTGTCCGAACCAGATCTGCAGAAATCGCAGTTGCCCTTTTGGGCCGCGGAGACTCAGTCCGCCACCGACGTCGCATGCCGCACCTCCTTCGTGCAGGAGTGCAGATGTCGATTATGTAGCTTCGTTGTCAATACCCGGCTCGTCTTGCAGCGATGCTTCTGGAAAGAGGTGATCTCGGCATTTATCGCCCACGTGCAGCATCCCGGCGTGGTCGCGTGCGGAGCACGCAAAGGCGTTGTCGATCTTTGTTCATCGTTGCCCTTTGAGGTGCTTGCGATTCAGCGAAGCGAACGGCCACGTTGAGCGATGTGACCTTGCCAGGTTTTTGATCGGACCGGCTAAGAAGCGGAGTGCAAAATCCTTGAGGAGCGGATTACCGCATTCGGTCAAAGAGCGGTAAGTGGAGTTCTACCTTTAGGAGATGTTCTCAATACTAGTAACTAGCCCCTACCGTGTTTTGAATGCTAGTATTGATTACACTACCAGTAATTCGTTTAGCTATTTTCAATGCTAGTAAGTAGGTGACGCCAAGACTAGTCAAATATTGATTGAAATTTGATTGGAATTCGAAAATTTGGCAGCGGCGCGCACGTGACGCGGGGTATCCCCCCCGCTCGCGCCGAGTCGGTAGGGCTACTCAAATATTGACTCGCCCTAACGCCTAATTGATTAACCCTAACGCTCCAACGCTCCAACGTCACGTGCGCGGCGCTGCCAAATTTTCGAATTTCAATCAAATTTCAATCAATATTTGACTAGTCTTGGCGTCACCTACTTACTAGCATTGAAAATAGCTAAACGAATTACTGGCAGTGTAATCAATCCCTAAAGGTAGAACTCCACTTACCGCTCTTTGACCGAATGCGGTAATCCGCTCCTCTAGGATTTTGCACTCCGCTCCTTAGCCGGTCCGGTTTTTGATGACCAAAGCAGTACGATCATCTCTTCTAGACGACGACAGAATTTTCAAGCTTGCACGCCTCGCTCAACCGCAATGAACGGATTCGGAAGGTACCGTCCAGGGCCGACGACCGCAAGCGACTTGGAGCCGATGCAGGCTTGCAGCCGAGTATGAGCTGAGACATGCAGCTCGCCAACGACCCGGCTGCCAGGTTTGATGCGACTCTGCATTCGCCGTATCTCGGTGGGCTGATGAGCTCGAGAGTCTTGACTGTGGATCGTTATATAGCATCTGGTCTTGGACACTCACCGTGTGGCAAGGGTTAGGGTTGGGGTAAGGAAACAGTGAGGTCTGGCGACGGCATCGATCGCCCCATATGTAGTGGGAAGTCCAGGCGAGAACCTCCGTGGCCCTGCGTTAATGTCGGTGTTGTTGTATTGTCTGGAAGATACGCTGGTCCGGTTCGTGCGTTCTTGCTTTCTTGCTTCAACCACATCAATCGAGAACCACAAGGTGGGTAGACCACCCACAATATCAACATTGCGGCCTTGCGGCTTACGACTATCGCAGACACGTAATGTCGTGGTTTCAATCTCCTTGCGGACAGTATCTACACATTACACAATTGTCAACACACACAAACCTCCCTGCCGTCGCTTTTCGGGGTATCATATGATATATGCCTCTCAAACCCTCCCGCAAAACCGCCCCTGCCATATGCATCCCAAACAAACTGTACCCAAGGAAACCTCCCAAAGTGCCGCCGTAGCCACTCTCTCCCTCAGACCGGACATTTCATCCCGCCCTCTTCTTCCTCAACTTCCACTCCGTCCGCGCAACCCTCATCAACAAATCCTCATCCTTCACCGGCACAAACGACGTAAGCACTTTCATCGCATTTTCAAAATCGCTGTCCAGAATAATCTCCCTCGTCGCATCGATGAGCGCCGCGCTCGTTGCATGAAGCACATCCAGATCCGCGCCACCGAACTTGCCTGTCCCAACGGGCGAAGCGTCGCCGAGGAGCATGAACGCGTCCCACACCCGCAGTTGGGCTGGGAAGGGGATGCTCATGTTGAACAACGTGAGGTACCATCGTGTTCCGTAGGCTGTAGACGTGATCCCGAGTTCTTCAAGCTTCTGCGCCACGTCCCCGCCCTTGAGCCAGTCGGTTTCGAAGTCCGAGAGCGCGGTCATCAGACCTTCGAAGCCGGCTTGGAAGAGCTGTTCGAGGCCGCGGAGTTGCCAGAGGCGGACCATCATTATGAAGGCGCGTTCTTCGTCGTAGTAGCAGAGGAGGGTTGCGGCGAGGCTGGCCATGCCTTGCACGTAGCCCGTGTCCGGGAAGTGCAGGCTAATGGCGTGTAAGACGCGGAAGAGCAAGCGCTGGCCTCCGCGGTAGCGGCGCCGGAACATGATGTGCATGTTGATTGTCCTTGGGACGTCGACGTCGATCTGGACGTCGTCGGCTGAGCTCTCATCTTGGAGTTTGCTGTAGCGGTCGATGAGTTCGTCGTCGGTGGTCGTGATGCCGCGTTTGCTCGCGCTGGCGGCTAAGAAGCTGTACCACGCCGTCGCGCGCCAGCGATCTGGGATACCTTTCCATGTTCGGCTGACGAGCTTCTGGTCGTTGGTGTCGAACTCGAATCTCATGCCGCCGCCTTTGTTGCCGGTCCGCCTGTGATCTGGGATTGCTCGCGCCATACCTTGCCACTTCGCTTCGCGCTGCCACTCTTTCCGCTTCATCGTAGACGCCGTCCTACCCGCGTCTTCCTGTTCAGCGATGTCTGCGAGGCCACGCGGTAATGTCAGCATATCGCCAGCTTCGTCGAGAGTCTTTCTTGTTCTCGAGCGGAAAGGGTTGCCGGAATTGAGGCGACCAATTGATCTGTTTGATTGCACGCTGTGCATTGAGCCATTCTTGATCGTGTGTTCGTTGCTTGGCCTCGGAGGTACTGATCTTGACGTCCTTGTTGCCGTAGAAGGACCTCGCATGAGTCCGCGCGCTCTCCTGGGCTGATCCGACTCCACTCGTAATGAGGTCGCGACTCGTTGCATACCTGATCCAATTGGTGGCGATGTTGGTGTGCCTGCCCGACTCTGGTGGTGGATGAAGCCGTATCGGTCGACTTCTGCGCCTTGTACATTGTCCCAATCCTCAATGCCTCCAGCCAGCTCAGTCGGCTCCTTGTTGTAGGTAGTTCGTAGGTCCGGTGTCGGGGATCGCAATGCTGGGTGCACGTTGTGCTCCTTCTTTCGCTGCTTGCCAACAATTATGCCGTCAATGCTCATGTCGGGCGTGCTGCTACCACTCGCTTCGGCTGAAGATTCGCCATTGCGCACTGGCGCCACCCATTCTGCGGCCTTCTCGTCTCCAGCGTCATACATGCTGCGCACTTTCATGGAGAATGTTATCTCTTCTGCCGAAAGCACGCGTCCACCTTGAATTGCAGCATGAAGCATCTGCATACTTGGCTTTCTTCGTCCTGATACGAGTCCTGGCCGTGACATCTCTTCCGTAGGGCTAGGAGTGCCCATTGTCGGTTCTTCGCGAGTCGCAGCTGGTGGGCTGACAGCGCCGTTCGTTCGTGTCTGCCCGCTTTCTGGCATTGTACGCTGCGCTGGCGCCTCTTGCTTGCGTGCAGTTGGTGGACTAACAGTGCGGTTTGTTCGTATTTGTCTCCTATCTTGGCTCGTAGAAAGTCCATTCATCTTCTTCCCGCCAAGCAGCAAACTCCCCCTCTTCGAGAACTGAATTCTGTCCGTTGCCAGATCCTGTAACTCTATATCGTCCAGGTTTGCGCTTGGGATCCCAGTTTGCATGCCCTTGAAGCTCGCTATGCGCTCGACTCCTCTCGACGTCGACTGCGACCTCTTTCCCTGCAACTTGTCGGACGATTTCCGCCTCGCGAATGGTGACTTGCTTTTTGTAATGATGGTAGGAGGCTCTTCATCCTGAACAAGGATCGTGGGTAAATTCGGCTCCTTTGCCGCGCCGGCTACTGCATTGGAACCAGAAAAATTGCTCTCGGCGTAGGAGGTGCGCCCAACTGTAGACACGGAAGGCGCAATACCAGAGTCGCGCTTGACCGGGTCGAAGATTCGCGGGTCGAAGATTCGCGGGCTTGGTGAGGGTGAGGTTCGGGGTCGTCGCGCATGCATTTGTTCTCGTAATGTGGCAGCTGCGGTATGTGGTGATGGCGCTGGTTTCGGCGGGTTTATCGACGTGACGGGGACGGGAGGCACGCCGTTCTTTGCATCCTCGTAGCGCACGCTCTGAAGTCGTGCATTGTCGTGGGAGGTCGTGGGTCGCTTCCGCATCGCTCCCAGCGAACGCACATCCATCTTGGCCGCCTCGCTTCGCTTCGCTTCGCGCCTTGCGTTAGGTCTGAGTCCGCGCGCTCGGGAGCTCCTTCCTGACTCCAGCCGAGATCGCGACAATCTCCCCAAGCATCCTCGACTTGGACAAACGACGTGAAAGCACGTGGGAGATATAGCAAGTTGGGTCGCGAAAGGGGTGTGATACAGAACTTCACCACGACCCGCTCCTCCTCCTCAATGCGACATCCAGTTCGCGTCATCTAATAATGTGAATCGTGGAAGTTCTGAGCCGCGTGCCCTCGGCCCTGTCTTCCGCCCGCGAAGCACCCAGCTCATTGGGTCGGCGTCGTGGTTGTTCGAGGCGCAAAGTTGGGCTATTGAACTTTGAACAGCGCCCACTCCCAAACACAATACTGAACAAAGCCCTACCTGTCCATGTTTAGGTATAGCCATTCGGGACTGCGTAGAGTCGACCAAGTCCGAGCTATGATCGTTTCCACTAGGCGATTCATGATATACGGCCGTCCCAGACACAGGTCGATTCATTCGGGACTCGAGACAGTGATGCAGAGGTCTTCAATATACCTTTCACCATGAAGGTTGACCGACTTTCAGATGCGATCCGTCGTTGCTTCTCTCAAGCCAAATATCATTCTGTACAGAGCTAGACAGTCTCGTCAAATGCTAACTTCACATACCATACCGCAAGCTATGCCAGTAGCACCGAACGCTCCTAGACATCAAAGAGATCTCATCCTCTGCACCTCGATGCATATAACCCTTCGCAGCTCGACAGCCATCACTTCTCACACATCTCCGTCCCTTGTCCACCACCACAACCCTCTACTTCCCAGCAATCCACCCAAACTTACTCAACCTTACCCTCGGCACCACCCCAACCAACACAATCACACTCGCCGTAACCACAGCCCACAACTGCATCTCCAAATACTTCTCCCCAAACGTCGTCTGCGTCGCCGCACACAACGTCGCCAGCATCACCACCAGCGTCACATAACCCCACACTCTGTGGTACTTATACAACGCCTTCGCCTTCTCCTCCCCTCCATACAAGCCTGGGGTGAAATACTGCGTGACGCCAACGATCGCTTGCAGCAACACCATAATATACGTCAAAATCCCGAGGATCGCATGAGGACTTTCAAAGTGCGGGTTCCCATCTTTAATTTTATTGTACTCGATGATGACCAACCCGGCGATGGCAGCGAGCAGGGCGATGTCGTTGAGGGCGGCGTGGGTGAGGGTGCCGTGTTTCTTCTGTTTGGCGGTGTGCGTCGGTTGGAGGATGAGGATGCCTTGGATGAAGAAGAGGACGGCGGCGGAGTTGAGGAGCTGGGGCAATAATCAGCGGCGAGTAAGCTATTGGGGATGAGGGGGTAGATGTACGGGATGGGCGGAGAAGAGCATGAGGTCGTGGCTGAAGACGCTGCCCCAGACTATAGCTGCGAGCTGGGAGGGTGTTAGTGGTTGGTCGGGGAGGGAGTGGTGGTGGTGGTGCGTACGATCCATGCTCCTGCTTGGGCTACTGTACCAGTACCTGTTGTTCGTCATGAGTATATCGTCAAACCATAAGGCCTATCTTCATGTCGTACCAATGATCAAGTTGTAGTACAGTGGCTTGCCCTCCTGCTGGCTAGCATCGCCTGCAGAACCGAGTAGAGGATCCTCCTCCGAGGTGCCTGGTGGTCTTCGTTCCTCGTCCGCCATCTTTCACTCTCTTGAGGATCAACTCACGATACTCAGTGAATGGTGAATATATAGTAGGAACGTAGGACACAGAGAAAGAAGATTGATCATCTCCGTCATAGAAACACTCTGAACCCCGCCTGCAAGATGCCATGTGCCCAAACATACGCAGGGATAGATCGGAATTCAGCCTATCAGAGCTCGGGGATTACCATGATACCATATTTCGATTATTCAGCTTGCAGAGAGCTTGGGATGCTTCGTGAGCTTGACGGGTGAGGTGTCTCGTCGAGCTTCGTTGTAGGTATTATTCTCAGGTCTAGTAGGTAGTCAACTAGGCTGTGCATACACGCCCTCCCGTCGTCATACTCGCGGTCTGCGCTGCTCAAAGATCTTCAGCACAAGATCCATCCACCGCTTCTGCTTCGCTCCAAGATCTCGTCCGGGGTGCTTGAACAACCGTCCCATCGCTTCTCTTACTTTCGCCCGCAAGATCTTGAGTGCAACCATCGTCTTCCAGTCTCGAACCTTGAGTCTGAGCCTGTTGCCATCAATGATGATCACACCAGCGTACATGTGGAATACCGCATCGCCCGCAAGAAGTATCAGAGCAAACTCAGAAACAGGCGATGTCTCCTGCGCATTGGTGTACTTCGACGCGCTCTGCATTATACTGTAGAACGACAAGTACCGGATCTCCGAAGAGACTTTTCCCTTGTTCACAGACATCGGATGCAGGCCAAGGGAGGCATTGTTAGCAATATTCCTCCAGCCTTTGCCTTCTGACTTGGCGATCTTCGGGTAGAACGACCACGCCACGACGGAGACGGTCAGCTCGTCGTCCACATCCGACTTGCAGTATTGAGGAGGCAGAGTGACGAAATTTCGCTGTCTCTGTCCTGGTCTGATGCGGTTCAAGGCTTGCCGCTCACTTTGACCAAGGTCGACGAACCCAGTATCCGCCAACGCACTCAGGAGTTGCGCCTTCAAGTCTTCGATGTTGGCTAGGTTCTGCGGGCTGAGGAAGTTCTTGTTGCAGAAATTACGCTCCGAAAACCCTGCGGTGGTGCATACTTTGCGCCAAGCACTGTAGGCGTTGTACAGGGTGAGCAGATCTGAATCGCCTCTCTTGAAGCCGAGTCGCACGGTATCGGCTTGCTTCTTTGCATGGAGAGGCGACAAAAACGGCGTCTTCGAGGTGAGAGCCGCTGCAACGGTGAGCGCGAAATCGAGGCATCCGAATGCAGCTCCAAATAAGATTAGCTTGCCAAGTTGCGCGTCTAGAGGTAACTTCGCCAGCTGATTGCCCAGTGGAGTGAGCTGCTCGCTCTCGGTTAGAGCACCGACTTCGATGAGTGCGTCGATGGCTCTGCGGATATTCTTGCTAGACGGTGGATCCAGAGCTTCAGCGAGTGCCTCTTCGATGTTGCCGAGACGGCAGATCTTGACTCTCATGACCAGGTCTTGCAACGAGAGTCGAAGCATCTCGGGGCTTTGTTGCTCGGCCATGAGGTTCTCGAAGCGATAGCGCGTGAACAGGTGAAAGCAGATACCCTCTTGTACACGTCCTGCACGACCACGTCGCTGCTTTGCATTCGCACGAGCAACGAATGACTGTGTGAGGCGAGACATCTGGCGCCGCTCGTCGAAACGCATCTCGCGGTGCTTGCCAGTGTCGATGACACAGGTGACATCTGGTATCGTGATACCAGTCTCGGCAATGTTCGTGGCGATGACGATCTTCCTGACTCCGGGTGGTGGTATGTCGAATGCAGCCTGCTGATCTTCGCTGGAGAAGCTCGAATGTAACGCGTATATGTGCCAGTCTTTCGAGAACGACTTATGCCCAAGTAACATATCGTTGAGCTGTCTAATCTCTGCAAGACCCGGAAGGAAGACCAAGATGGCTTTGCTGAACACCTGGTAGTCCGGAAGATATGCTACCTGCTCTACCAACTTGACGATGAGGTCGGTATCAATTCTGTATTCGTCGTATTTGGCCAGAGTGTTGACAGTACTCTGACTATAACCCTTGATCTTCTGCGATCCGGTTTTGCCAGCATCCTCATCAGATTCCGAGTCCGCCTCGACGGTCTTCTCCGGGACATTATTGTCGTTGGTAAAGCCAGTCAGCTCGATCGCATCCTCGAGGAACCTTGCTTCCACCGGGTGAGTCCGTCCTGGCACCGACACGATAGGCGCATTGTCTAGATACTTTGAAAACTTTTGAGCGTCAACCGTGGCGGACATCAACACGACTTTGAGATCTGGCCGTGTTTGCATGAGGCTTTTGAGTACGATCAGCAAGAAATCGGTGTCGATGCTGCGTTCATGCACCTCGTCCAGCACAAGATGCGTGACTTCGTTCAGCCCATTGGCGTTCTCGAGCATACGGAGCACGATACCAACAGTCGCATACACCAACTTTGTGGATGATGTCGTTTGTGATTCAAGTCGAATGGCATATCCAACAAGTGAGCGATGCGTGCCAATATCAGTCTTGTGCTCGCCGAGCTCTTCGCTCACTCTCTGCGCCAGAGACAGTGCTGAGATCCGACGAGGTTCTGTGCAGTAGATCTTGCATTGGCGTCCATGCGACAGCTCGTGCTCTAGAAGAAATTGAGGCAGCTGTGTTGACTTCCCGCTCCCTGTATCACCAACAATGATCGTTACCTGGTTTTGTCCAATGGTCTCTAGTGCGATTGCTTTCGAGTGATACATCGGAAGATTCATGCGGGCGAGCAACATCCGCTGGTGAGATGGGGTGGCTACCTTGCGAGACCACAGATCTTGCAGTGACTGCGAGATATCCTGGCTTTTGGGTGTAGGCGTCTGTGGACGAGTGACCGGAGTTGAAGCACCGCTTGCTGCGCCGTTCAATCGCTTGTTGCTCGCCTTGAACACGACTTCGTCCTCGTCGTCGTCCACCTCTTCCGCAGTAGAAAGATGGTGCTCAACCATTGCCCGGAGGTCTTTGACCGTAGTGCGATCCTGAGCATCGGAATGCTCGCCCTTGAGCTTCGCGAATTCATCCCACAAATTTCGAAAAGCAGATGGCAGTCTCAACTGTGCCTTCTCCTCCTTCGGATGACCCGAAAATACAACGAACAAAGCTGCTGTCGATACGTATGCCTCACTTTGCGCCGTATCAGGCGTCGCCTCTCGTACCATAGTTACGGTCGTTCGTACCGGTTTGCTTCGGACGAGTACTGATTTGAGGTAAGAGGCATCGATCTGCTCCTGTTCCTTCGACCACGCGATGGTCACGGAATATTGGCAAGCATATGTCGTGGCCGACACTTGCTTATACGCAACTTTCGACCGTGGATCTCTTGCACGACAGGCTTCTTCAAGTATTCGTCTTGGTGACATGCCAGTCAGCCGACCAAAATCGCGAGTCATAATGTCTTGTGGACCGCCTGTTCCGGTTTTGGCGCTTTCCGATGTAGTGGCAACCCCAGGCAACGCATCGAACATCCCACTGAGTAAAGCGTCGTTGTCCGACTCATCTCCTTCATCCATAAAGCCATTGGCTTCACTTTCCGCCTGGAGAGCAATACTTAGTGATTCGTTCTGGGTCGCTCTCTTAGGTCCACTGAGCTTCTGGCTTGGTTCTACACCCAAGTTCAACTTCCTCCTGTCTGCAGCTTCCCTCGCAAGCTCCACTCTCTGATTTGCCCACTGGCCCTCCGCCTCTCGACGATCGAAAAGTGGGTCGCGTTCAATGGTCTCCAATTTCTGTTGCAACTTACTCGTGCCCTTCCCGGTCGGCTGGTTGCATTTGCTCAAAGTTGGCGCGCGAGAGGTCTTCTTGCCAGACTTCATGTTGTCAAGTAAAGGGTCGATCTCGTACAGCTTGGCCTTCGTTCGCAGATATACGGAGAGAAGCTCATCCGGTTCCAGATCGCTATCGATGTCGCTGACTTCGAAATCCATGTCTCCTGCCGCGCTACCGCGTCCAGAATCCTCCTGTTCAACGGTAGACTGAGGCGAATCACGCTTGACGGCCAGTCCATTGACGACAGCTTCCACTTCCGAATCCGAAGAGTCATCTACACGAGCGGCGCTCCCCTTTGTGGACTCAACATCATACTCCGGAAGCTCAGCAGGTTCGCATTGCGCAGCCAACCAGTTGAGAGCTTCATCTAGTCCCCAAATCTGCCCTGTCGAACTCTCCGTGGGATGACTGTTCAGGAGAAACCCAATCACTTCATTGACTCGTTCCGTAGAGACAGTATCAAGGAGAACATCGCGCAGTGTCCATACCTTAGCGACAAGGTCGTCACCGACTGGGAGTATCTGAGGCTTGCCGGACGGAGGCTGCAAGTCCTCCGTGATTGCAGCATATTCGAATACGAGTTGCATCAGCTCCTCTGGGAGCCAATTTTTCACTGATACAAAGTCACTGTGGCCGCGAAGGAGACGTCGATCAGTCTGTAGTCTTGTGGCCTGCCGTGAAGCCTCCTTGCGGATCTTGACGGCATATTTCTCAACGAACTGTTGCAGTTCGGCTGTTTCCAGTTGTGCCTCGAGCTCATCGGGGCTCAGCTCGTGGAGTTCACGTTGGGAAGCCTCGTTGGATGCCTCTGCGGTCTTCCCACCGGGAGCATCGATTTTCTCTTTGATATCAGGTGTTGCGGTGACGGACGGCTCAGTGCTTTCTGTATCATCAGTTTCGGTTTTGGCCTTGGACTGTATGGATGTGGTGGCGACACCTCGGGCAGGATTGGCTACCGGCTTCCTCTTCTTCTTGTTGCCAGCAGGCATGGTGATACTCACGTCGTGTACAGCTGAACGAGAGCACTCTCTCGTGTTCCGAAAGGTCTAAAAGAAGGTTGATAGAAAACTGCATGTGCTCGTAAACAAAAGAGTCAAAGTCTCCCACGAACTTTCAAGGGTCTCGACAAAACGCTGCGTTGATTGGTTCCTCTCACCAAACGGGCGAGCGTTACCTGACTCAAAATTACTCACGAGACCTCCGAGAAACAACGACATCTGTTCCTCGTGAACTCTTCGCCCTCGCGCATGTTGAGCAGAGAATGGCGGAAGTGACAACGAATGGCGACGCAGGCGTCAACCTGGACGAGTCCCGCAAGGCTCTTCTGACGAATTCTACCAAGCAGAGGACCTCCGAACTCGTCAATTTGCAGCATAGGATTGCAGGTAGGTAAGGCTGTCCAGCTATTTTGTCTGCTTCAAAACACCTCGAACTAACCAAACCCTAGGTGCTCCGGAATCTCAATTACCTCTCCTCCTTGATCTCCTCTTCGACACATATCCACTTTACGTAGATGGCCAGTCTCGACGTGCGGTTGAGAAATGCATATCTACGATCGCCGACAGAGAAGGAGCTGAGAGGACACTGTCAAGCTTTGCCGACAACATAGAGCTTGAGTCCGCGAAGGTTGCGATCGCGCCAGGCAATGCATTCGTACTGGTAAGATGGAGCTGCCTGCTCTTGCAGCACTCTGGAACAAGAAAGCCACTATGGGACAGCTTGGGTAGGAGAACAATTTCTGCGTTGACCAATGCATTGTATACACTCCTGGCATCGCTCCCCAAACAGAGCACACTCTCGACAGCGCTACGGGTTTCGAGGCGTGCCTTCCGATCATTGGCGAAAGCAGAAAATGGAGGAGCTGCACTCGACGAATGCATTGCCTTCCTCTCGGCCAAAGCAGCAGCGCCGACAGCGAAGAATGCCATCACGCTCGGCATCATTGCAGGTGTCTGCAGAAGGATATCAGACGTAAAATCGGTGGTGGATGCAAGAAAGCCTGACTACATCGCCTTCTATCTTCGAGAACTACTTGGCTCACGTGTGCAGCTGCCCGACTTTGTTGGAAATGCTTTGCACGACTTCTTCTCAGCCTTCATCACGCTGGAAGACCTTACGAAGGACATCATCCCGGCCGTTGAAAAGGCTCTGCTCAGAGCGCCCGAGGTTGTACTCAACGATCTTGTGGCACCCATGCTTGCTTCCCTCCCCAAGGATATTGATCTTTCAGAAGTGCTGGTTTCTCATTTGCTGAAGCCCCTGCTTTCCAACACCAAATCTAGCAACGCTGCTGTTCGAGACGGCGCATTGCATACTTTCGAAATTCTGGCAACGCGGTGCGAAGACGACAGATCGATTGGGAAGGTCGCAGATGAGATCCTCGCGCCGCTCAAGACGAACAAGGTCGCATCTGCCGATCAACGAGTCATACACGCTCATATGCTGGCCGCCCTTCACCCCACGAACGCGTTGGCCTCGAAAGTCGCCCAAGGACTTGCTCCGGTGGCAAGCAAGGAGACCAACGAGTCTGCTGCTTCCGCTGAGATCCACGCAGTGAGCAGCTTCGTTCGCTATGCCTTGCAACAAAACTTGACAGTCGAAGCTGCAACAGCTGAGACGTTCGCAAAAGGCCTGGCCGAGAAGCGTCTGCCTATACGACGGCTATGGGCGTTGAGATTAGCAGAAATCATCTGGGCACTTTCCGAAGAAGATCTCCAGGGTGCAGGTGTCGCTAGCTTCCTCGATCCGTGCATCGGAAAGTTGGTGGACGCCTTCAACGAGGTTGCAGCCAACCCACTGCCGGCAGTCCAGTCCGGGCAAGTACCTGTCGCTTGCATAGCAGCATGGGTGTGCTTAGAAAAGGTTCCGAAGATGCCTGGTCTCAAGAACGCATCGATTGCAAGGAAAGCGAGTATGTCAGACCGCATGCTTGCGCTCGATCCGAAACCCTCATTCCTTCTGAATTCTCGAGTATTCACAAAGCTCAGCGCCGAAGACGACCTTCGATGGTACACGCGGTGCTTGTTGTCCGCCTTTCCAACGTTGCCAGCAGATGCCACTACTCCAGTCTCTGCAGCCTGGGCACAGGGCCTCATCTACACGATTGTTACTACTGATGTTCCGGCTGTGGTGCGAAACGAGACTACGAAAACGTTGACGTCACTGTATCTCAGCAGTCCGGAAAGGGTGTACAAGGTGGTCGTCGAAGGCTTGTGGCAATGGTGCGAGGATGCCGTGCTGGCAAAGAAGGACACTGCTGCAGTGGCAGCTGGCACAGATCCGGCTGATCTGCACAAGGTCGTTCGTGCGATTTGTCTCAGCCCGGAAGCGATTTCGAAACGTGGAGCAAGCCTTGAAAACGACGTCCTGGAGCGGCAGATGGTATCACTCGTGGTCTTGTGCAAACCACAGCTCATTGCTCGAGCTTCCTGGATCGAAGTCTGTCTACACACATGCTTGGATCCGGGCGCCCTTGCAGCTGGATCGTCAAAAGAACTTCTTGCTCAAATCATGACTGTTACCGAGAAACCTGCCTGGAATACATTACAGCCATTCCAGACAGCTGCGTTCAGTGCCGCTGCGGAACTTGCTTTCGTTGCGCCCGAGAACCTCACGCCGCTTATCGTCGACCAAATCAGTCGAGACCTGGACACCGATCAACTTGACAACATCGGACCCACAGAGGCAGCGATATACAGAACGCCGGAAGGTACAACCTTTGTCGATGTGCTCTCGAAGCAGTCCCAGACACAGGCCATCAGTAAGAGTGCGAAAGACTATGAAACGCTGAAGTGGGAGGAAGAGCTGAGATCGCAGCTTGCCCAGAAGAAAGGACAAACGAAGAAGCTCACTGCCGATGAACAATCAAAAGTCAAAGCACAACTGGCCAAAGAGGCTGTCATCCGCAAGGACATCGAGGAGATAGATGCACGCCTCAGACGCGGCATTGGTATCATCAGTGCACTCTCAACCGGGCCTCCCACTGAAGCAGACTCCTGGTTCGGTCCATGCGTTAAGTTACTCTTCGGAGTGATCCAAGCTGGAGCTGGTCTGATACTAGGCGACATTGCGGCGCTCGGCTACCTAGAGTGCGCAGGAAAGACATCTTCGCGACTTGGACCCATGCGGCCGTTCATCGGTGTCGCCAGTCTGCGAGCTGCGGGCGTCAGCATTCTGCCGGACAACCTACTTGCAGAACCACTTGGCGATCTGGTCACCCGCATACTGCACAGGATTCGTTTTATGGCGGAGCAGAGACCATTCGACGCTGTAACGCTCAGTTATATCCTTGCGCTGATATTCCTTGTTCTCGACAATGGCGGCATTGATCGTGCGGCTGGCTCCGAAGATGCCGACGAGCAGATCCTGCTGGCTGTTGAGTTCCTATCCTTCCACACGGAGAAGTGTGCTGACATGCGTCTGCCTCGTGAGAGATTCCTTAGCACTTGCATTGCTTCGATGCAAAGATACACCCAGCAGTTTAGACCGCTCCGAGACTGCTTCTCAGAGCTATGTCGATGCATCGCTCCCAACATCATCGAGGTGGAAACAGACACGGCAGTCAAAGGCACGGTCGTACCCGATCCAGCAGTGAGAGGAGCAGTCTTGCAAGCGATCAGTGCAGAGCTTGAGCTGGTGGACCGCAAGTTCTACGAGGAGATCTGGCTTGCCTGCCATGATGACGTGGAAGAGCATGTCGAAATTGCACGCGAGATCTGGGAGGAGAACGATCTCGAGGTCACGATCGACTCGGCTATGCAGTGTCTTCCGTATCTGGACTCGAAAGACTCACAGCTCCGGCGTGCAGCAGCTCGTGCCATCACGGATTCGGTACAGCATCATCCTACAGTGCTCAAGGACGTACTGACGCAACTGGAGAAGTCTTACACTGAGTTCGCGAAAGCTCGCAAGCCCGAACTAGACCGGTACGGCATGCCACTCAAAAAGGACCTCTCCGATCCTTGGGAGTCCAGACACGGGATCGCACTTACTTTCAAAGAGCTCGCACCAGTTTTTCCAAGCGATCAACTAGCATCCTTCCTGGGCTTCTTGATCGAACAAGGTCCCCTGAGTGATGCGCACGGTACTGTTCGTGCAGCCATGGTTGATGCTGCCACTTCGCTTGCCACAGTGCAAGGCAAGGTGAAAGTGGAAGCCCTGATGGAGTTGTGCGAGACTACGCTGGCAGCATCCGCTACTTCCCAGTCGCAAGATCTAGTACACGAAGCTGTAGTCATCATATATGGCGCACTGGCGCAGCATCTGCCTCCCGGAGACGACCGCGTGCCTAAAGTTGTGCAGCGGCTGTTGTCGACTCTCAGCACACCATCCGAGTCCGTCCAGTATGCTGTTGCTCAGTGTCTGCCTCCACTTGTTAGAGCGTCTGCCGATCACGCCTCTCAGTATCTGAATCAGACAATGGAAGAGACGCTACACGCTAGGAAGTACGCAGCTCGGCGAGGTGCTGCTTATGGTCTGGCTGGCATTGTGAAAGGCAAAGGCATCTCCATCATGAGGGACAGTCGGGTGCTGTCGACACTCCGAGCAGCAACTGAGAACAAGAAGGACACCAACGAACGACAGGGCGCGTATTTGGCATATGAACTGTTATCTCAGCTGCTCGGACGGGTCTTCGAACCATATATCATCCAGATCGTCCCACAGGTGTTGGCCGGGTTTGGTGACAGCACTGCTGATGTCCGTGAAGCATGTCTCGACGCCTCCAAGACATGTTTCTCTTCCCTGAGCTCTTACGGCGTGAAGCAGATACTACCGACGTTGCTCGAAGGCTTAGGAGAACAGCAATGGCGCAGCAAGAAAGGTGCTTCTGACTCTCTTGGTGCAATGGCATACCTCGACCCTCAACAGCTCGCTGTGAGCCTTCCGGACATCATACCGCCGCTCACCGATGTCCTCAATGACAGCCACAAGGAAGTAAGAGCTTCGGCCAACCGCAGCTTACAACGTTTCGGCGACGTGATCACGAATCCGGAGGTCAAGAGCCAGGTCAACATACTTCTGAAAGCACTCAGCGACCCCACAAAATACACCGACGATGCTCTGGACGCTCTCATCAAAGTCAACTTCCTACATTACCTCGATGCACCTTCGCTGGCGCTTGTCGTTCGCATCCTTGAACGTGGTCTCAGTGACAGGTCCGCCACGAAACGCAAAGCCGCCCAGATCATCGGCAGTCTTGCACATCTCACGGAGAGGCGAGACCTTGTCAACCACTTGCCGCCTCTTATCGCCGGTCTCCGTATGGCCATCGTCGATCCAGTGCCTGCAACGAGGGCCACCGCCTCGAAAGCGCTTGGCTCGACTATCGAGAAGCTCGGAGAGGATGCTCTACCTGATCTCATACCAAGCTTGATGCAGACACTTAAGTCTGAGACTGGAGCGGGTGATCGACTCGGGTCAGCCCAGGCACTCAGTGAAGTGCTTGCTGGACTTGGTACTGCAAGACTGGAAGAGACACTACCGACAATCTTGCAGAATGCTTCCAGCGCCAAGGCCAGCGTGCGAGAAGGCTTCATGTCGCTTTTCATCTTCTTGCCTGCTTGTTTCGGCCAAAGCTTCGCAAACTACCTGTCTAGAATCATCCCACCCATCCTTGGAGGATTGGCAGACGATGTGGAGTCGATTCGTGAAACGGCATTGCGCGCTGGACGCTTGCTTGTCAAGAACTTCGCTGCTCGATCTGTGGACCTGCTACTTCCGGAACTGGAGCGTGGTCTTGCTGACGACAGCTACCGCATCCGCCTTAGCTCTGTTGAACTGGTCGGTGATCTGCTCTTCAACCTTACCGGTATTACTGGCAAGGCGGACGACGATGAAATCGAGGACAACGCTGGTGAGGCCGGACAGTCCCTACTCGAAGTGCTTGGCGAGGACAAGAGAAATAAGGTCCTTTCAGCCTTATACATCTGCCGCTGCGATACTTCTGGCCTGGTGCGCTCCACGGCTATCAACGTCTGGAAAGCACTTGTGTCGTCGCCTCGTACGCTGCGTGAGCTCACACCGACACTGACACAGCTCCTCATCAGGAGACTAGCAAGCTCGAACCCAGAGCAGAAGGTCATCGCCGGCAATGCGCTCGGTGAGCTGATTCGCAAAGCTGGCGAGAGCATTCTGTCTACGCTATTGCCTACGCTCGAAGAAGGGCTGCAGACATCAACAGATACAGATGCTCGTCAAGGTATCTGTATCGCATTGCGCGAGCTCATCTCTTCTGCATCTCCCGAGTCTCTCGTTGAGCACGAGAAGACACTCATATCAGTAGTGCGGACTGCAATCGTCGATCCAGAGGAGGACGTTAGAGAAGCCGCCGCCGAAGCATTCGACTCGCTCCAGAAAGTATTTGGCAGAAAGGCCATTGACCAGGTCTTGCCACATTTGCTGAGTCTACTGCGCTCTGAAGAGCAAGCTGAGAATGCTCTGGAAGCTTTGCTGACGCTGTTGACCGAGACTTCACGCTCCAATGCCATCCTGCCAGCCCTCTTACCAAGCTTGCTCACGTCGCCGATCACCGCCTTCAACGCCCGTGCACTGGCCTCGTTGGCTGATGTCGCAAGCTCTTCGATGACAAGGAGTATCCCGAAGATACTGAACGCCTTAATGGACAACGTCGTTGGCTGCAAGGATGAGGACCTCAAGACCGAGCTCGACGCTTCATTCGACACTATCTTGCTTTCTGTGGACGAGTACGATGGCCTCAACACCATGATGAGTGTAATGCTCACGCTCGTCAAAGCTGATGATCACCGCAAGCGCGCATCTGCCAACCTGCACATGGCTAAGTTTTTCGAAGGTGCAGAAGTGGACTACTCTCGCTACTACCCGGATCTCATTCGAGCACTGCTGATCGCATTTGACGACAGCGACAAGGAGGTGGTCAAGGCAGGGTGGACAGCACTTACTGCGTTGACCTCGCGCTTGCGTAAAGAAGAGATGGAGTCGCTCGTTGCATCGACAAGACAGACACTGAACCAAGTCGGCGTGGCTGGGCATAGTCTGCCTGGCTTCTCGTTGCCGAAGGGTATCAACGCGATCCTGCCGATCTTCTTGCAAGGTCTCATGAACGGCTCGGCAGAGCAGAGAACTCAAGCAGCACTTGCTATCTCCGACCTCGTCGACAGGACTAGTCCAGAAGGTCTCAAGCCGTTTGTAACGCAGATCACTGGACCTCTAATTCGTGTGGTATCTGAGCGGTCTACCGATCTCAAGTGTGCCATCTTGTTGACACTCAACAACCTACTCGACAAGATCCCGACCTTCTTGAAGCCATTCTTGCCGCAACTGCAACGCACGTTTGCGAAATCACTGGCAGACCCTTCGAGCGAGATCCTACGTTCCAGGGCCGCAAGAGCGCTGGGTACTCTGATCACCATGACGCCTCGTATCGACCCACTCATCACCGAGCTGGTGACCGGATCCAAGACCACAGACGCTGGTGTACGCAACGCCATGCTAAAGGCACTCTACGAAGTCGTAAGCAAAGCCGGCTCAAACATGAACGACACCTCGAAGAGCTCCATCCTCAGCCTGATAGACTCAGCTGCGGGAGAGCACGACGACTCGTTGAACATAACCTACGCCAAGCTCCTCGGCGCCCTCATCAAAGTCCTCCGCTCCGACGCCGCAGCACCACTACTCAAGACCCGCGTCCTCACAACCCACTTCACGCACCAATCCATCCTCGCCCTCAACGCCGTCCTAGTCGAAGCGCCCGAAGCTCTAACAGAGAGCTACGCCGAGACGACACAATCCGTCATCGTTCAAGCCATCACCAACCCCCAACCCTTCATCGCCGACAACGCCGTCCTTGCAGCCGGAAAGTACCTCCTCGCCGACTCCAGCAACAAGTCCTTCGAAGCCGTCAAACCCATCATCGAAGCCCTCGCCAGCGTCACCGGACCAGGCCATCCAGTCGATACGCGCCGTCTCGCCCTCGTCGTCATCCGCACCATCGCGCGCGAGCACAACGACCTGCTCCGGCCGCACCTCGGCGTCGTGGTTCCGCCGGTTTTCGCTAGCGTACGCGACACCGTCATCCCGATCAAGCTTGCAGCTGAAGCAGCTTTCCTGGCCGTGTTCTCGGTGGTAGACGAGGAGAGCGCGGTCTTTGACAAGTACATGGCGAACGAGGGAGCGAGTCTGCCTGCGGCACCGAAGAGGAGTTTGCAGGAGTACTTTAAGCGGATCGCGTTGCGGTTGAGCAATCAGGCGAAGGATCGGAGGGAGGCGGAGGGAGGGGCGAGTGGGTTTTTGAGTACGGATGAGGCGGATGATGTTGTGGAGATTATGAGTATCGGCAAGGTTGATTTGGGGGAAGGGTTTGCAGAGTGAAGGATGAGTGGTTCGGGATGTAGATATAGAGACGAGATGAAGGCAGAAGCTCGTGGATCGAAATGAAGAATCCTAAGATTGCACAGTGCTCCTTTACATTGTAGAAATCAAGAGATGATGTTGTCTACGACGGAGAGTTTGTGGCAGGTAAAGTGCGCTGTGCATTGCTGTTTCCAGCCTCGAAGAATATCTGTAGGTATCGTTCCCAGGTCTAAGTTCACTTCGCGGGGCCGCAGCCCGCCAAGATTCCTGCTGGGTCTCTCACTCCGACATTATGGCCTTGCTGCACCCGCTTGATGGTCAGAGCAGCGATGAGCGCAGCGCCCACACCTGATCCGTCCTCTGCAGGCAGAATCTCGATTGGGTCACGCCCGCGACCCAACTTCTTTCCATCACGATCCTTATCCCAGTCTAGAATCTCCTTGAGCGCTTGTGCGCCACGTGCCTGCATATAAAGTCAGCTTTCACAACCCTTAGGAGAAGATTTAAATGGTGGCTCACCTTGAAATGAGGATACTTGTTAAACACACTCCCATCCGCACCCACATGCGCCGTCGTATACCCCTTCTTCTTACATATCGCCGCAACACCACACGCGCTAAGTCTGGCCGCCCGCGTGCCGATGAGCTCCGTAAGCCTCCTAATCAGCTCGAGCTCCGGCTTCGTCGTCTTGATGCCCAGCTTGCTGTCGAAACTATCGTGCGTCTCCTGCAGATTCTCGAACGGATCGTTTTCGATATCCGACAAGAAAGAGGCATCTAACGAGTACGGTTTCTGCAGGGCAGAAATGTCTTGGTTGGGGAAGATCTGGACGTGCGGCTGACTGTGCAGGTCGACGAGCACGAGACGGAATATTTCGCCTAGGTAGAGACCGGCGATCATTTTCTCGAAGGTCTGTTGGCCCGGGCGGGGAGAGTCTTTGTCGATGATGACGTCGTAGGGGGTGCGGGGGAGGATTTTGTGCTCGTTGTCGAAGGCGCCCCATTCGCAGTTGATGGCGATTTCTTGGTCCGCAGGGAGGTTCATGTGGGCGAGTTTGGGGACTTCGCCGGCGTGCTCCATGTAGGCGGCATTGCAGCCGGTGCCGAATATGCAGCCGACGCGCATCTCGTCGTCGGTGTAGTTGCTAGCTATCAACGTGCCGGTGGTGTCGTTGATGAGGGCTGTGAGCTTGATGGGTACGCCACGTTCTTTCAGCGCGGCCTCGAACTGGGGTACGACGTCTTCGCCTTCTACGCCGTCGATATCGAAGCCTTTCGTCCAGCGTTGAAGCACTCCGTTGTCGATGTAGTCTTGCGAGGCTGGGTAGGAGAAGGTGAAGCCGAGTGGTAGGTTGCCGAGTTTCTCTCCCTCGTGGTGGTATTCGATGAATTGTTGCAAGCAGTCTGCGACATACCCCCACAGCTCGTCTGCCGTGCCCGTCTTCAGCTCCTCAGGCATGCGATACTTGGACTGTATGATGTCGAACTCGCCCTTCTCTTCTGGAAGAATGATCTCGCAGACTCGCAGGTTGGTACCACCCATATCCAATGCTAAGAATGTGCCTTGCTCATGGCCTGTCGGAAAGCTCATACACCAGGTTGGGTTCATGGGTATGCTGCCACCCTCCTTGGACAGTCCCTTGGCCAGCTCGGAGATGAAGTGTTCGGTGATGGCCTTCAGCTTGGCCGTGTCTACTGAGAACAGGTCTTCTAGCCGCTTGATCTCGCCGAGTAGATCGTGTGGCATATCAGCCGTTGAGCCCTTTCGGCTCGGCTGCCGTCTCGGTCCAACGCCCACCATCTTGAATGTCTTTCGAGGGAGGAGTTAGGTTGAGGATAGTTGTTGAACACCGCCTTGGTGGAGAACTGCTGGAGGCGGTACCGGGTAGGAGATATAGCGAGCGACAGTGCTACCTTAAGTCTTGATGCGATTGAAGAATAGCTGAAGTGTTGTTCTGAAGCTCGTGACTACTTCCAATGCTTTGTCAGTTCTTTCCTAATGCGATGTGAGCTCCAAGGAAGCAGTAAGCAGTACCCAATGCGTGAGAAGTGGGTGGGTAGGAGAGGGGGAGAACTGTGGACAAGAAGGAAGAGTGAGATATGGATTGCTCAAAGGATGTGAGGCTGCCATTCTTTCAGTACAGGCACAAGTCGGAATGCGTTCAACAGAAATGTCTCCCACCATGTCATCCCAATGTCAATACCCCACCACCCCTCTGAACCACGGAGTCGACGTCGATCTAAACGACATTGCGTACAGTTGATCACGACAAGCGTATCGTTGAGTTCATCCTTGAACAGCACCTCTAGCTTGCTCAATATGAGCTCCACGACCAAGAAACACCTCTAGCACAACCATATCCAACGAAACAGCTTGCAAACATTCAATCAGACACCCTCTTCCATACACTCCACAAAAGGTACACCGATACTGTCCCCATCCAGCCACCACCTCTCACTTACGCCAACTAACACCTCCCAGCACCACCAAACACAATGTCCCTCCTCCGCCTGACCCGCGCTCTCCCACGCACCCCCTTCGCAACAATCCGCACCTTCACCACCTCCATCCTCCGCAAGGCCGAAGGCGACACCGGCGCCCCTCGCTCTGGCGGCGCAGCCCAAGGCGACGCCTGGACCAAGCGCGAGCAAGCCTCCGAGGACTACTACGTGCGACAGCAGGAGAGGGAGAAGCTCGAGGCGTTGAAGAAGAAGATCGCCGACAAGGAGGCCGAAGTGGCCAAGGATAGGGAGGAGATGGAGAAGTTGGGTAAGGGCAGTGGTTGAGCTCGGATAGAGCTTGAATGGGCTGACGTGAGCGATGTGTGGCTGGTACGTTGGCGGGAATGGCTACTGCTACGATGATAGGTTTGATGGAGAGGTTGTGCTGTATATGTTAAGCTATCAGAGATGCGAAATTGAGCTCTCATCTTTGACCTGGTTTGCCATGACTACTGATGTTCCTCATATACGGCCCGCAACATGCATGACACGGAATATGAACCGTAAGAACGGTGGAGTAGTGATTGGGAAGTTGTGTGGTGTGTAAAAAAGCACCAGCCATGGAACTCGAGCTCTCCTGATCGGTCCGACTGAAGGTGTTGATTCGACAACAGCTTACTGACAAGTGAAGATAACTGGTGGCACGAAAGGTGATGGTAAGATCTCGAGATTCTCATGTTGTATCTCGACTACACACGATGCAGGCATAAGCACATCACAACGCCTTGAACCCAGCAGCACGCCCAGAAGGTCATCGCCTTCCGCCACCATCCGAAGCTTTGTGCAACCTTCGGGATCGGTAGTACGAAATACTTCTACCAGGGCATGATCTACTCCTGCTCTGCCTGAGCCGGCTCGTCGTCGTCGTCCTCCAACATCGCGTTCTTCTTCTGCTCCTTGCGGTCCAGGCGCCTCTGTCGTGCGGCCTTGTTCTTCGCACGGGCAGCGTCCATGTCCGCGCGGATCTGGCTCTCACGTGCCTTCTCGGCCTTGGCCTTGTGGATCTATATCATGTCATGTTAGTAGGAGTCCGTGATGTGGTGATGAGTCATGATGTCATGCGCGAAACATACGTGTTCGACGAGGGCACGCTTATGCTTGAAGGTGTTACCCTTGCTGAGGTGGTAGAGCTCGTGGTAGAGATGCTTGTCGATCTTGCCGGCGGCGCGGTACTTGACGAGTAGGCGGCGGAGGACACGCAGACGACGCATCCACATCACTTGGCTGTAGAAACAGTGTCAGCCTCCCATCCGAACGCATCCTCTCCCCAGAAAACTCCTTCGCCTTCCTCCTCTCCATACAACGCCAGTAGTGTAGTGCTTACCTCGGCATCCTAGCATCAGCCGTACCCTTCCTCTTACCGAAACCTCTGTGTCGTCCAATCCTCCTCGCGGCCGTGAGCTCCCTCGCACGCGAGCGGGAGTGCATGGTGACGGGCTTCTTGATGATGAGGCCATCGGAGATGAGCTTGCGGATGGTGTTGCGGGAGTTGGCGTTGGAGATCTCGTTGCTTTCGTTCGGGTCGAGCCAGATCTTGCGCTTGCCGCAGTCGGCCACGGACGCCGCGAGGCGCTTCTGCGTGCGGAGGTTCACCCTGTGGAAGCATTGATGTCAGTGTCCGCACGTGAAACGTCGTCGTAGTGGTGATATGGGTGCTAGATAAGGGCTTTTCGAGGTGGATGCGGTGAAGGCCTCAGCGAGTCTCGTGCTCCCCGTATGATATGCTGGTGAAGGTCATGGTGATATATGGCGATTGTTCGATAGTACTTACATCTTGACTGCGGTCGTCGATGGATGGGGATGGTGAGGATGAAAGACGTCGCTTTCTGTTCAATCTTCGCAGTCCAAAGTGAGGGGCGTGGTGTGTCGAAATAGCTCGCCAAGCTTTTCAGAAGCTAGCCACTGATCACGTGCACCAGTATATCTCACGATGAGTCCGAATGACTGTACTTGTACTTTGGAAATAAAATCGGACAATCAACATATTGAAAACGGAATGATGTTATCGTGCTTGATGTTTGTGGCTACTCAGCTAGTTTTTATTTCACATCCAGCATACACATCACACTCTGGCTCGACCGACTTATCCCACCCGCCCATGCGCTGCCATCAGACTTCTGGTCATCTTGGCTGTAGACACTACTGGCTCTGTCTGCCAACGGCGAGAGCACATTCGGTGACCCTGGTCCCAACACGTCGACCCAGGCAGATGAGTCACTTGCCTCTACGGAAGAGTCCCTTCGTGTACTCCGCAGGATCCTGACACGAGTGTCCGGTGTCGCATGTTCTCTCGCAAATGTTGTTGTCTGGTTCGGCAGCTTGATATTGCCCACGAACAGCTCCTGGAGTCTGGGCCATCGGATGACTGGTCTTCCTTCAAGTCCTGGTTCGAGGTTTACGGCCAATGGACTCGGACCTTCACGTCCAAGCCAGACAAGCCGCAGACAGCGCAGCGAGGGGGCAAAGCTGCGTAGGTATTCGTATAGGATCTTCTTGAACATGATTTGCTGCGCGTCGGTCAACTTGCCGGCAGCGAAAGGACTGTGTATGCGTAGATCAAGCGTCTCGATCCGCATCCAGACATGTGCTCCTGAAGCTTGTGCTTGGCTGAAGGCTCGGATGCCGTGCCAGCGAATGTGGATAATGCCCATTGCGTGTACTGGCATAAGGGAGAAATCGCGCAGCTCTTGAAGGTCCGCTGCTTCCAGTGCCACTCGCAGGGTCACGAGCATGTCTTCGACCGTCGTGCGGCCGGGCCATGCCGGGTCGCCATTGATACGAAGTGCCAGCGAGCGCAGTTGATGGAATTGAGAGAGCAGCTGGGTCCAGAGCTGGCGTTCTCCAGTCTGCTGCTGCCGCTCGGCCGAAGATAGTTGAGAGGTTGCTGTCAATGGGCGAGCGTGAGGGCTGCCTACCAATGATAACCCTTCCAGACTTCGGATTGATAGTGCAGACTTGCGTTCCTTGTCGCCAGGTGTGGTACTTCTCCTTCTTTTCAACAGGGACGGCATCCGCTTCAGGCTGCTGCGTTGCGACCCGTCATTTGCAATTGTACGTGTCGAGAAATGCTTCCGTGCAGGAAACCCGACTTTGATGGTCAAGGAGAAACACATCGGCGCAATGAGGTCCAGGCTCCTGATATCAGCATGCTCCGGAAGCGGTGCTCGAACATACAGCTGCCGGAAGAGCCGACCAGGATGGCGACCGACTGCATCGTGTAGCACGCGAGACACGCTTCGCAGACGTCGGAGTGAGACACTGTCGTCGAGATACTGCAGCAGACGTTTGTCGAAGCTGTCGTCGTCCTCCTTAAAGGCTAGCAGAGCTTTTTCGAAGAAGCTAGGAATAGGCATTGATGGTACCGTGAGTTGGCTCTCGTGTAATGCAATTGTTGATGGGTCCTCGAAGCGACGGCGTTGTGCTTTGAAGTGTGGCCCGCCATGTTGTCACAAGCAGCCCTACCTCATGAACCTGTCACGAGGGCCGGTCTAAAGCTCGTCTCGGTCCTCATTCAATACGTTGGTAGGCCGTATCACTTGTGTAATCCTTCTCGGGACCCTTCACTTTATACCGCACACCAAACACATCCATGTCCTCATCTTCATCATCCTCATCTTCTGATATGGGCAGCCGGAACTCGTAATGGCAAATGTACATGTCTTTATTGCATAGGTGTTCGCCATTACCAACCCACCCATTCTTCCCCTCCTTGATCTCCAGGTCATGGAACAGATAATCCACCTCCTCAGCTCCATCCTTGTCCTTGGTCTCCTCCTTCACGAACCATGCAGACATCTTATCCTCGTCAAAATTGTAACGATATATGTACTTCCGATTCGCCGATAAGGTAAGACCGGTGTCCGTCTTCAGATGGCCTTTTTCGGCGTATAGTAGTTCGACCTTGTACGTGGAGACCTTCGATTTGCGAGGCGTGAATGTGGCCGTACCCTCGAATATGCCTGACAGAGATCCGGGTATGGAGCTGATGAGGGTACGCTTCAGCCTCCATGAGCCGCGAAGGCTCTTGAATATTTCTGCGACCGGCCTTTCGCGGCTCATGCTGGCAAGTCTGTCTCCAAGGTCGATTGAGATGTAGTGTGGTGAATGTGTGGTCAAAGGTTGAGATGGGGCTGGAGTTGTTCGGACTCCACTCCACTCCACCAGCCGGGACGAGTCTATTCCTGTTCACGATAATGCATCGTCAACATTCACCTCCTACCTTACGTTTTGAGTGTAGACTCCCCAGTTTCGAGGCTCTATCACGGTATTGTTGATCAAGACGAAAAGGAAGGCATACATCAAGAGTAATCCCACAACTCGACTTCGAAGAGCGAGCTAATTATAGCTCAGGTTGATCTGATCTGCATTGGACGAGGCACACGACCAGTGTGTATACGTGCAGATGGCCGCTCCCGGTGGCAAGTTCTTCATCCAGGACAAGCTGAAGGATGTTGCACCTCATCATGAGAGCTTCGAAGTATGTCCACAATGGCTACGATCTAGATAGTCCTCCTTGTTAGGCTTCTATGCTCGAGAACGTATACTGAACGACCTAGCAACTATGGGAGACGAAATGGAAGATGCCAGTAAGCGCTCATCGACTGTCCAGCTTTCCATGACCGCATCAATGTTGACCTCTTTCAGTGTACACTCGGCATATACCCCTTCATGTTTTCGGCCTTGAAGGACTTCGAGCCTATCGTTGAACGATTGGTAAAGGTATAAGAAGTATCCGCTAAGGTCAAAGAGGTCCAAATGCTGACGTTCTTGTAGGAAGGACAGAAGGAGCCAGTGAGTACGCTGTTGAGCAGACACCCCCCTCTAAGACTTCACCTCAGACATCTGCTGACTGGTTCTCCTCACCCAAAAAAGTACGATTGGGACAAATATGCCCAGGCTTTCTTTCCGAAAGCAGAGGAGCTTGTTGCTGAGGCCGAGAAGGCCGAGAAGGAAGGCAACCAGGAAAAGGCTTCCGAGTTCTACTTGTATATTGCTTCCAATCCAACGGCTGATGCAGGAGCTGACCTGAGCAAAGGCGAGGGTCTGCAGTTTACAGAATATCTCGGTTCCCAGCGCCTCGCTCTGAGAAGCAGCGACATGCATGGGCAGAAGGCAAGAAAGCAGCCAAGAAGGGCCTTGCCCTCCGAGAGCGTCCTACAAAAGAAATGACCATTCCGCACAAACATGGTCTAGCGAATGAGGGCAAGGAGATCAACTTTTATTACCACTTACCACCTGGCACCACAAAGGAGAAGCCAGTACCGTTGGTGATCATTTTGAGCGGCCTTGACGGCTATCGGACAGAGCTGGCGGTATGGATCGAAGGCTGGTCGCAAAAGCAGGTCGCTGTGATTGTACTCGAGATCCCCGGGACTGGCGACTCACCAGCGGCTGCGAATGATCCTACGTCACCTGAACGAGAGTGGTCGAGTTTGTTCGACTGAGTCGACCAGCAGCCCGAGATTGACCACAGCAGACGAGCATTATGGGGCTTCAGCACAGGCGGCTACTACGCCATCCGACTGGCGCATACACATCATGATAGACTTGCTGGTGTTGTAGCACATGGCGGTGGAACGCACCACATGTTCTCTCGAGAGTGGCTGTCGGAGGTCAATCACCTGGAATACCCTTTCGACCTCGCGCATACGCTGGCGTATAAGTTCGGATATGGCGATGATTTGGAGAAGTTCAAGGAAGAAGGCATGAAGTTCTCGTTAGTTGGGGATGGCACATTGGACAAGCCGCATTGTGCGAGGTTGTTGCTTGTGAATGGCGTCGGCGATGAGTGCGTGATTTGTGAGATTCCCCAAGGCTCGATTTGCTGACCAGACTCGCAGAATCTTTCCGCTAGACGACTACTATGAGTGTCTACTCCGAGGCTCGCCGAAAGAGGTTCGGTTTGGTAAGAATTGATGGGTTAAAGGGTACCCGTGGACAGATGTCTGCGTGTCTCTCTGATTTAAGACATTGCTAACCCTTTTACCCTTCTGTTCTGTAGTTCCTGCCAGGAAGCATATGGGCGAGCCAGAGGCTTTCATAATAATCCTGGGTTGGCTGTACAAGCTGTTTGGGTTGGAGGGTCATCCTGGCGACCAAATGCGTACGATTCCTTCTAGGCCGAAGTATTAGACCACGTAGATAAGGTCTATGTAAGGTATATGTAAGGTATATGTTCAGGAAGTGTTGAATGTTCGTATCGAAATGTAGCCCCCAATACGGCGGACTGAGTCGACCCAAAAGGACATGGAATTAAAAGTGAATGTAATTGGCTCTATAACGTAAGGATCATATGCTATAAGTCACCGGCGTAATACTAGATTAAAAGGAGTAGTAGAGTACCTATAGGGTAGTAGCAAAAAAGACTGTAATCCCTACGATGCGGAACGGGTAAGCTAGGCCCGATTGGATCTAGCTTATCGAAATTAAGGTTACGGCTAATCACGGATGGCGGACGCTAGATAAGCAAACCCTAGTCGCGTTAGCTAATTATATATAAAGCTACGAGTTACGACTTTAGCTGTCTGTCTATCTGTCTATCTGTTTTCTATCTATAGTACGCGTCGAAAAGTTAAGATAGAACTAAAACAGATAGATAGATAGACAGCTAAAGTCGCGACTCGTAGCTTTGTACGTAATTAGCTAACGCAACTAGGGTTTGCTTGTCTAGCGTCCGCTATCCGTAATTAGCCGTAACCTTAATTTAAGTTAGGCCTAGCTTACCCGTTCTAGAAGATGAGATAGAATTTGTACGTACGTATTTACCTCTCCTTACTTCGCCTACATTACTATATCCAGACTAGTCAATAACGACTAAGGGAGCGTTATACAGACTATTCGCATTACGTGGTTACAAAAAAAAACTCTAACTAGCGTCGTCGACGCCACCGTGCTAGTCAAGCTATTTTAATTTCATGTCCTTTTGGGTCGACTCAGTGCGCCGTACCCCATCGCTCCTTCCACTTCACATGCCGAATTGAAGCCGAGGGCTCCTGACACCTCCAGCAACACCTTTCCACAATCCTTCCTGTGACATTTTAACTAATAACACTACACCCACACGGCGACGCTCCTCTGAAACGGAACCATGAATTCAGACGACGATGTCGACGTCAATGAGGAGTCCATGGACATTGCGTCCGCGATGGGCTTTTCCGGTTTCGGGATGCAGCCACAAGCGAAGAAGCGAAAATTGGGCGTCAACGATACCTTCGTCGACCCCAGCTATAACCGAATCCACGAAGTCCAGGAGGCCGAAAGAACGACAAACGCGGTCTCTGGCGGGTCAAGTGTCTTACCAGACGGTGTTGCTGCCAGCGGAACAGAGGCGAAAGAAACCGTGTTGCCTGTTCACTCCCTTGCTCCAACAGGGGAAAGTGACGAAGTGGGAGAAGCATCGAGATCATCTAAACAGTCTGACACACCTCCCGTCGACATCAAGACAGCTACTCTCGAACAGCTGCGAAATGGCGTTCGCAACGCGAACGCGAAAGGCGATACGGTCGTTTTCATGCCGAGCTTCATTGAGGACGATCCCTGGAAAGACCTCAAGCGAGCCGGCGGAAGACCACAGTGAATTCGTTGCCCAAAGAACATCACACAACGATGAGCCAACTACACCAGCACCAGCATTCACGATCTCTGATGCCACTTCTGGCGCTTCACCTCTGTCGGCCTTTTCGCCCGATGAGGCAAGCCCACCTCCTTCGACTGAGTCTACAACAGATCCACAGATGCCTCGTCAAAATAGGATACAGATAAGACAAGACTGGCTCAGCGATTTCCTCTCTCGGCATGAGATTGACATAATCACGGAGTCTTCAGCAACAGAGCTCGGACCCGAAGTCCGTGAAATCCCCGCTGGCGAAGTAGCTCAGCCTGCAACATTTCCATATCCCAATATTCGAAAGGCGAAAGAACTTCGCGATATCAATGGCGGTCAGGAGGCTGCAGCGCGAGCCGTAATTGTCAAGCACAAGCTGCCAGGAGCACAAGCGCGATCCATGCCCAAAGTCAGAACGGCGGGTTTCGACCGGGCTCGTGGACACATAGAAGAGGCGCTCGGCTATAGCTTCAAGCAAGACTCATGGCTGCTCGAGGCTCTCTACAACGGAGCGCCAGCAGCGATCGGCAGCAGGACACTCACACAAGGGAACAGGCCGCTCGCTCAGCTTGGGGATGCAGTCCTGGAAATCATTATGCGCGAGATATGTTACGATCTTGGCATAGGCATAGGTGAGTAGCACTTGGTTTGAATACGGTACCTTTTTCTCACCCAACTGTGTAGGCCCGACTTGTGTCCGAAGCATGGCGATCGTGTCAAACCGTAACCTGTGCAACGTCGGCAGGAGGAAGGGACTCGAGCCATTCATCATGTGTACACCTGGATCAAAGCTTACACCTTATGAAGTAGCGACTTGCGTTGAAGCGATATTCGGGGCGGTATACAAAGATTCGCAGAACGACCTGGGCACTGTGAAGCGATCCATGGTCATTTTTGGGCTTATTTGAGCGCGGATCTCGACACGAATGTGGACGAAGAAGCACGTAGCGTCCATAACAAGGCGATGCTCAAACTGGGTTCTGGAGAACAGGTTCGGAAGTGCACTTCTCTATCTCGATCCTCTCGAATTGCGTATTGCGGTGTCGCGACCCTCTCCTCTTTTGTGGCGCATCACGACGAACCTTATTGATGGTATGGCCCCACCCGGCTGACCATAAAGTTTGAGAAGTATGGAGTGCATTACCTTTATCCCATACAGCATCGCATCGAATGTCAGCGCACTGCTCATGACACTATAAAGAGGCGCATGCGCCCACCTTGCGATGGATCGCAAGACCATCTCACCTATATCAACGAGCATCAAACCTACACTTCCCAGGACACTGCGCAACCCTTCGAGCTCTCATCTTTCACTGCACTTGCGGCACTCCCAGAATTTCCCATGAGAATGGGTTGCTCACCAGAATTCGAAAAGACTCGGAGAGAAGTCCAGACACTCATCGGTTACACCTTCAACGAACCGCTTTGGCTACAAGAGGGCCTCTACGCTGGTGGCCCGACTACGATTGAAGATCCACAGTGCGAACAAAACAGTCGCATGTTGATGGAAGCCAACAAAACTCTGGCTCAACTTGGCGACGCTATGTTCAAGGGTCTTCTCAACACCAGGTGCCATAGTGCCGGACTCAAAAAAGCTCTTATAAGTGCGGAGTTGCAGCGGGTTGCTACCAACAAGACCTTGGATCAGATCGGACGCAAGCATGGCCTGGAGAAGCATATAAAAGTACAGCATGGGTGCCCTGGCGTCTCGAAGGATTTGATGGCGACTGCAGTGCAAGCGATTCTTGGCGCTGTTTGGGTAGATTCAAACGAAAATTTGAAAGAACTCGAGCGTGTGGCAAGAAAGCTGGAGCTGCTCCCAAATAGAAGGGATAGCAAGTGTCCCGAATCTATGGGCCAGTATTAGATGGTTGCAGAGCGCCGCTTGGTGCTTGATGCTATCCTCGAGAACGCTGTCAACAATCAATTTGGCATAAATCAATTTGACTCGAAGGACAATCTCAAGGCGGTTGAAGCCGCGGTGAAGAGACTGGGGCTACTTCCATTAGTGTCCGGCTGAAGGATCGTGATGGAGAGGTAGTGTGTGGCGATATGAGGACACGAGCCGTCACTTTCGGTGGGAGTGGTGCTCCACCCGGAAGGACGCAGACAACGACAATGAGGCGGGTGAGGCTGTGACGGGGAAGCTGAAGCTACTGCGGTGAGTCGCAGGCTGGAGGATCGTGATCGGAAGGTGGTGTGTGGCGACACGGTAGCACGAGAGCCATGACTTTGCTGGGAAGGGTTCATCGTTCTGACTGCCATTGGATACACTTTGCATTGTAGGTAGTCAGACGTACGACGATGCGGATCTGCCACATTGTTCTGTTTCACGTAGACTGATTGGACCATGTTCCCGACTCGTAAGCATTCTCTGTGGGTATCATAACTTTTGTTCCATCGCAAAACTTGGCTCACATGCATGTCATATCGCATATCGCACACATGTTCGCACTGACCCCTGCAGCGCCGTCGCAACTCGTCAGCACACTGACTGTTTTAACCCTCACTCTCTGAAGGTCCCAAGATCGCCTCACCAACACCCTCTGGCGATGGCGTTTCCGCAACGACGTCGGGCTCGAACTCAAACTCCTGCAACAAGAACTCCCTCGTCGTCGGACCAATAGTCACGATCTTCGTCTTCATCGGGCCACTCATCAAGTCTCGCAAACCCACACTAAGGATTCCAGTCTTCTCGTCGAGCCAGCCCAGCGCACTCAACATCGCCTCACAACCCTGCGGGGAGAAGACCACGATGCACTGTTCCTTCACCTTTTGCCGTTTCGCAGTGCGCACGAGATGGGTGAAAGTCTCCTCGAACGTCGCTAGTTCGCCTGTTTCGTAGACTATGACTTCGATGACCTGGATCTGTTCATGGGGCGGTAGCTCCGAGTCTTGGAGAGTCTTGGGGATGATGTCGCGCCGCTGTTCGCCCACGAGGAATAGCAGTGGTAGTTTGCGGCCGTCGAGATGTGTGACTTCTCGAGGTAGTGTCGCATGCCATGCCAGGATAAAGTCAGAAAGCGCTTCGCCGTTGCCAGTCTGCTCTCCGACAACCTCACACGGAAGACCAAGTCCTCGAACGCCGTTCGCTGTCGCAGGGCCAACGACATAGAGTGGCATATCCTTGTCGAACAATGCGTTCAGTTTGGTTGGATCCAGTTTGGCAATCACAGTGGCGAAGGCATCCACGGCTCGTTGGGAAGTGAAGACGATTCCGCCATACTTCTTGGCTTGGTTGTTGGTCGCTTTCCTTAGGCCAGAGGCTTCGCTACCAGAAGCAAAGGCGAAACGTTCGGCAGAGCGCCGGAGAGTACGTAGAGCGTCATCGCGGAAGATGTGGTCAAGCACAGGCACGAAGATGGGCTTGTATCTGCCATTGGCAAGGCTGGAGATGTGGGATTCGTAAGAATCTGTTGGGGAAGACTGGGTCTTGAGCAGATAGACGGGCACTTGGTCCAGGTTGAGGTCTTTCAAGGCGTCCGTTACATCGTCCATGGTGCCGGTAATGCTTTCACATCTTGTCGAAAGAGAGGAATATGGCAATCCTCTGGACCTTCTTTCCCAAACAAGCACCAGCCTCGGCGCCACCCGAAACCAAATATTCACTTCACTCACCCTCAGGCTCCACGTCAGACTCAAGCACGGTCCATTGTACATTTAATAGTAATTAGTCAGTCCATCGCAAGATGCATGTGTCATGCCTGTTACTCAGATCGAGTTTCCCATCCTCCAGTCCTTCTTTTGTGTCGTCGAGGGAGTGACAGGTATGCCGCCGCAACCATTAGATGCCAGCCCGGAGCAGGTGGAGAGACAGCAGCAGAGAGAGAGACAAGATGAACAGAGTGTTGGTGGTAGCAAGCCCAAGATGCCTAAGGGCGTTGTGCTTGGGCCTGATGGGAAGCCGTACGTTCATCTCCATGGAGCAGCATGAAATAGATATGAGCTAAGTATCGTCAATGGTATAGCTGCCGCTCCTGCACCTCCTTCGCCTCATGGGCCGCCATGAGCAAAGGCGAAACCTCCAATACCACCATGTCCAAACCTCCTGCGACCGCCATCGCAGCCGCCGAACCGCCGTCCGACTGCCCTCCCGACGTTGATCGATTGGGGAACCACACATGGACCTTCCTCCATACCCTCACAGCCAACTACCCTACCAACCCAACTCCCACACAACAGTCCGATACTCGATCGTTCATCTCGCTGTTTGGGAAGATGTACCCCTGCTGGTCTTGCGCGGACGACTTCCGGTCGTGGAAGGCGGAGAATGCGCCGCGGGTCAGCAGTAGGGAGGAGTTCGGTCGGTGGATGTGTGAGGCGCATAATGCGGTCAACGTGAAGTTGGGGAAGGACGAGTTCGATTGCGGAAAGTGGGAAGAGAGATGGCGGACTGGGTGGAAAGATGGGCGATGCGATTGATGGAGCATGAGGTCGAAGATGTACATCAAAAGAACTTCCGCATAGCGATGGCGTTTGGGTCTCAAGAATCAAGAATCAAGAATCAAGAACGACTTCAACTCTACTCACCACCCTTCTCACGCAAGTCCCCCACCGGCACAACCCCGGCACCGACGTCAACAAACCTATATAACCGTCCGGCAGAATCCCAGTACTTCATGAAGCAAACCGGGCAGCCAATCAAGGCAAGATCAATGGTTATCAAACTTGCCTCTCGACGTCCGAGTTCAATCCTCGAGCCGGCTTAATTGCTGAAGAGCCACCGTTAGGCTAGCCTCCGAAAACCGCCTACCTTGCTCCTCCTCCATTGCTCCCACCAAATCGACAGGGCAGGGCAGGCCGGGTGTGTGTTCGTTCCTAACTGGAGCGGCATATGCCCGACCTGCCCACCGCCTCCAAATACGACAAGAGATTAGCCCCTCGGACAGATGTCCGGGGGGTGAACTCTTTTGATGTTCGGAGGTTCGAATTTTGGTTTACTGCGCTTGTGAAATAGACGTGGCCACCAAGGCAAGGCGTACGGAACATATCTGTTGACGATATCACGTCGACCAAAAGGGGCATTTGCTTTGCAAGCGTGGTATGAAGCTTTGGGTATATCCGCTTGCAATACCATCACTGGCCTTGAGCAAAGCAAGTAGGTATCGGCAAATATCACTCTTCTCCCCTGGCTTTCCATACTTCATGTCGTTATGCAGGTAATGGCTGCCCACACGGCTCAAAGACCTTGGGCTACGCGTATCACTTGTGAAGATATGCTTCTACTTGCAGACTTCCGAGTATTGGCGGTGGTCGCACCAGAACGAGTGGAGAGATTACAGTACGACACAACATAGCGTCGTAAATAGGTGGCAGAACAACATCAATCATACAAATCATAAATCTCAAACATGCGGACTAGCCCTCCGACTCCCTGACCCCTTAATAGGGTCATCCTCCCCATACTCAGGTATCGGCGTAGGATTGACTTCGGTCAAAGGTGGCGCCACCTCGTCCTCCCCCTTCGCCGTCACGCTCTCCTCCACCGTCTCCTCATCCCCCTCCCCACCCTCCTCCTCCTCCTCACTACCACTCTGCCTAACCCGCTCATAACCCTGCCCGCCCCCTTCCTTCCCTCGACTACGATCCATGATAAAAGAATCAATAATCCAATACTGCACCCCATTCATCACCAACGGGAAAATAAACATCGCAAACGCCACCTGCAGCGCCTCGTTCCCTTCCGTCCAGCGCAGCGCCCAGTCGCCGACCCAGGGCAGCCAGGGGAGGATGGCGAAGAGGGCCCAGACGAAGAGTTTCATGCCCGTGAGGCCGATGAAGTAGATGAGGGATTGTTTGAGCCACCAGGTTGTGCGGGGCGGTTGGCCGTAGTGGCCGGATTTTATGGACTCGGGGGGGTTGGCAATGGGGGTGTAGAGGAAGGCGTGGTGGAGGATTTTGAGGAGGAGGTAGAGGACTGGGATGCCTAGGGTTGTCTATAATCATGTCAGTTCAGTTGGACGCGTTTTGACATCAAGGTTCGCTTACGTCAATGCCCAAGTTCAAGATGTAAAATGAGCACGGGTTCGGCGTCGCTTTGCCTCCTTGTTGCGTGGTAGTTGTGTCTGGACTTGTCTTCGCCACAACGTTCTTCGCAGCGTTGATCAACTCCAGACTGCCCATCATACTCATGATTAAGTTCAAGACGTGCGTAAGCATTGAACCCAGAACTTGCTTCGAGACATCGAAGAACCAGATCTTCCACGGCCGCTTCGACTCCTCCCGCCATCGCTTGTACACGAGCGTTAAAAGCGCCATACCACCCAGCGCAGCTTGCACGAACAGCGCGAAAGGGCCGAGAAGATGGCACTCGCCCTCCTGCATCATCGGGCTCGCTGGCGCCTGCGACGTCGAAGGCTTCCCTTCAAGGGTCGGCGTTTTCTCCTCCTCTTCAACCTTACTCTCTCCACTCCACCCAGGCGGCTTCACAGCCGGCGCCGTCGCAATCGACATCGCCTCCTCTGTCTGCGTCTCCTGCTTCACCCCAATAATCTCCACCAACTTCGTCTCAAAAACCAATGTCGACCCTCCCGGAATCCTCGGCGGCGCTCCACGCTCCCCATACGCGAGCTCCGGCGGTATCGTCAGTAGCCTCTCCTCCCCGGGACACATATCTACCAGCCCCTCGTCCCATCCTGAGATTACTTGGTGCGCGCCGAGGGTGAAGGAAAAGGGTTTGCCGCGGGTGTAGCTCTCGTCGAATTCGGCGCCGGTGGATTGGAGGGTGCCTTTGTAGTGGATGGAGAGTTTGTCGCCGGGGCGGGAGGGGTGGGAGCAGGTTTGTAGGTGCGTGATTTCGATTTTTAGGTCGGAGGGGAAGGCGGAAACGAGGGGGTTGGAGATGAGGTAGAGGAGGGCCAGGAGGGGGGTGGGGAGGGCGCTGAGGGGGCGCATTGTTGTTGTTGTTGGGTGTCGCTGTAGTGAATGTTGCTATTGATGCATGTGGGCGAGATGGGCGAGATGTATATGGTCGTCGAAGGTTGCTATCGTCGGACCGGTTGCGAGGGCTCGGAGGTTAGGGTGGCTATGGCCACGTCTTGGTTGTCTTGGTACAGGTCGTAGAGCCGGTATCCACGGGATCCGCGGACTCCTCACTCACTCAGTGGCTTCGACGATGCGTGTAGGTGTTATTAAAGAACGATATGGTTGCCTTGCGCTGACCACGTACAGAGTTGAGAAACGTCAGGTCTGCGTCGCTGCGTCCCAAAGCGGAAGCCTAGATGTCTTGTTGTCCCGAGGTTTGACCATGAACTCTCTTCCTTCAAGCAACAATGTCTTCTCTCTTCAATTCGTACGAGGTCGCATTCCTTCGGTTCGGTATACACAGAGCGAAGCTCGACATGTCAAGTCCGAAGCGGGAGCACATTACCACGTGAAAGGCAACAGCATGAGGTTGACGAGGACAAGTCTTCATATTCACACTTCTATCACGCCTTCCATAACCTTCACAGCACTCCCACTTAGCTCAACCCTTTCCACCTCATGCATCGTCTCATTCAACTCCACAACAACCCCAATGTCACTCTTCCTCCCCATCTCCACCCCCTGCGTAAGCTCAAACTTCGTCCGCCTTCCCAGCTGCAACTTCTTCGCCAGTAAGATACTGAGACCGCAGGAAGCACTCCCGGTCGCTGCATCTTCCTCCGCCCCTCTTAGCATCCGAGTCCGGACCTGCACCAAACCCTCCTCGCTTTCAGGCGCGTTCGTGATCACGTAGAGGAAAGAGCCGATCAGCCCCTGGTTCCAGCCATCATCAAGTCTCGCGCTAGGCAGTCCATCACTATCGACCGACGCCAGCGTCTTGAGGTCCTCGAGCTTGATGCAGATGAAATTCATCCCCTTGACTGGGCTGACAACATCCACTTCCGGCGCCATGCCTAATCTGCTAAGACTATGGTGCATCGCGTAGATTTCGTCGTCGAACACCGCGTGCTCAGTATGTTCGTGGAAGTTATGCGGTATACTCGCTGTAGCCACACCGTCCACGTAGTCGATCTCAATAGGGCCAGCATTGCAGATGAGCCTGCCCTTCCGAGCTCCCTGGGCAAGCGTTCCGAAGGCGTAGACTGCGGCGCCGATAGTTGGATGGCCAGCGAAGGGGATCTCGGCGTCTGTTACGAAGATACGCACGCGCCATTCGGGAACGTCGTTGGAGCCTGGGGACTGTTCGTGGAGGAAGAGAGTTTCCGAGAGGTTGAATTCGCGGGCTACGGTTTGCATCTGCTCGGTTGAGACATCCTGGCCGGAAGGTATTTGTACGACTGCTAGTGGATTGCCTAGGTATCTGGTAGTCGTGAAGACGTCAAGGGTCACGAAGGAGAGTTGAGGCATCTTGAATGTTGTCTTAATCTCAATGGCAATGGCCTGGCCGGAGGCTGTGCCTAGATGTCAGTTATGCGGTCAACTGGAAGAAGGTAACTAGAGAGGAAATATGGAAAGCTGTAGGAGGAAAGATATTGTAGAAGGGCGTTCGTGGTGACTCAAGGGTCCACTCTCTTCTCGGAAGCACGTCGTTAATAAATCGATCTAGCCGCGATGCTCTGGAGCTCATCAGAAGCTCTCTCCCGACGTTCTACACCAACGCCTTTCCAGAGGTCGTGCCGTGTCGTGCGAACACGCTCCCGAGAAGCAAAGAAGTAGTAAGCAAGACGAAGCAGGCGCGCAGGCGCTTGGACCTTCCTCGTCCAACCACGGCCTAACCATGTTTGGATCACAGCATTCCGGGCGGCTAATTCTCCCTCTCCCCATCTCCTTCTCCCCAAGGCACTTGAGGCTGCCCCAACTTGTACAGTCTGCTGCCGCTCGCTCTCGGACCTCAGCAGGGTGCATATGGCCCGGTTGCGTGCAGTACGGGCTGGGTGCTTTACCCCACGCTTCTGTTTCAAGATGAAGCCACCATCCGTGCCGCAATGTGTGCAGACCGTGGCACTTCGACCCAAGGTTGGTCTTGAGCATTCTCTGCTCCATCCTTTCCTTCGGAGTGTAGCCGGTCTCCATCGCGATTTCTTCATTGTGCATTTCTGGCTTTCCATTCGTTCATTAAGATGGACGACAGGACGACAACTATACACTGGCTGGCTCCAGCGAGCATGGTGGGAGCCCTGGCGGCAGGCGTTGTATTCGCAGGCGGACATCATCTTTTCTACCAGCACCTTGAAGGACAAGCAGTGTCTTCTGGAGCGATATTCGGGTCCTCCATATCATCCCAACAGGCCAACATAGCCATTGGCACCGCGTTCGCCTTCATCATCAAGTCCTGTCTCGTGTTCGCTATGTCCATCGCCTTTGCTCAGCTGTTCTGGAGGGAAGCTAGATACGCGATCGAGCTTCCGACTTTATCTCGTCTGGACTCGATGTACTCGGCTTTCGACAACATCGTGGGTCTCATGAGGGTTCGACTGTGGCTGAAGTACCCACTACTCATCCTGGTGGCCGCTTCTGCGTGGTGAGATACTTAAAACACCGGTAAGAAGAGCGTAACCCGTGCTGAAGAGTCACAGGATTATCCCGATAGCATCCATCATAGCACCTGCGACACTGTCAATCGAAAATGCTGCAGCTCGCCCTTTCGATGTACTTACACGCCGAGTCCCCAACCTAGACTTCAGGAGCATGAACTTCTTAGCAGCCATGCCACATATGGAAAGTGCCGATACTCCAAGCTTAGGAAGCTATCTCTACAATGGCCCCAATCAGCCACTACTAGAGACCTCCAATGCTGTCATGTCTGGATCTCGGATATTACCCATCACACCTCCCGCAGCCAACTCAAGCTGGAATCTGCAGTTCCACGGCCCGTCGTTGAAGTGCACGAACGTGCCCGATAGCTTGCATCAGCGGCTGCGTCGTAACATCGCTCAAGGCATTGACGATCAGTCGGACATCGCACTTTATGGTTACTTAGCCTGGTTTGCAAGCTCAGGCTGGTGGGGATCGGATCTCGTCTCTGATGTCCCTTTCACCTCGGACGCTATCAACAAGTCCATCCACTTCGACGGAGCTTCGCTTGCGCCTTCATTAAACTACAATGCAACCATGTTCGTTGCCGCCCTACCTCAAGTATTCTCTGTCAACCGGGCGACGATATTCGAGGCCTACAATGACTACAACGGGACCACCCCAGAGTGGGTCGATGGCACTATACTCCAGTGCACCCTCTACAACTCCACCTACAACGTGTCGTTCAACTATATCGAAGGTCAGCAGAGTATCGCCATTGATCTGCTCGATGCTCAGAACGATTTGGAGGTGATTCCGCAAACTTCAATGCTCGGCCCGAATCCACACAACATCTTGAACAACGGGTGCGAAGGACTGGGAAGCATCAGAAGCGATCAGACGCCTATGTGCTACAGTAACCCCGAGCTGCTCAGAACTATGTCGTATCAAGCCATCATGGATGCCTTCACAGCGAATCTGAAAGGCACAATGTCCGTCAACTCTAACCAGCAGCTGCAACGCGAATCGAGTATCATGGATACAGCCCTCCTCAAGACGCCGGAGTTATCATACCTAAGGACCCGAGCGGCAGCAGCGACTTTCGGAAATGAAACGATGCAAGCAGAAATTCAAGCTATCAACAATGGATACACACAAGGTCTGATCAACAAGGATACCAAGGGCTCTTCTCAGCCTCTTGCTCGAGCGATAGAAGAGATGTTCCTCAACTATACCATCAGCCTCATGAGCTCACCAGCTTTGCAGTGCGTACCGATCCCTCCTGTCCACGGGTATCACAGCTGACCATCATACGCAGACCCAACTACTCCTCGATCACGGCACCTCCGCCGGCACAAGTGACTATGCCAGCCTACCGCAATATCTACGTCTACTCTGCGACGAAGCTATGGGCGGCATACGGCGTCGCGGTCTTCCTTGCCGCTCTTTCAGTGTTCATAGGCTTCGTTGCGCTGTTCTTGAACGGCGCAAGTTACAGCCACAATTTCTCCACGGTCTTCAGAGTCGCTCGAGGTGCAGAAGTGAGCACGCACATCGGAGCCGAGGATGCCAAGGGTGAGGATCCGTTGCCAAAGCATCTCGTGGAAGCTCAAGTGTGTATTGAGAGTGCCGGAGATGCGAGCGAGGGAGACGAGGCTCTGAGGTATAGACGGCAGGACTCGAGGTTCAAGCCGGGAGTATCTGGTACTGTAAGACAGGTGGAGCGTAGTCCAGACTCCAGACATAGCTAGATGGCGAGACGTACGCAACGCAGCTTATTAGGTACTACTTCATCCTCATCGCTTCCATGAACAACTCCTTCTTGACCTCGCCAACTTCAGCGACGACTTCCTTCATTGAATCGACTTCTTTCACACCAGAGCCGTGGCTGAATGCCCATGCTTCATCGTCTTCGAGCCGGACCTGGAAAGCTTGCCAGTTCTGGCTTTTCAAGTCGTTCACATGCTCGTGAACGGCTTGACTTGGTCCGGTATAGACGAGCACGCCAGGGTAGCCAGGCTTGGTCACGCCCGATACATCAGATGATGGAGGAGACAAAGCTAGCTTCCGCTTGTTGGTGTTTAGTAGATGGTGGAGCCAGACGACTATGGTAGCTCTACTGGAAGCACTTGCGTCGGTAGCCTGTGACGCTTCGAGTAGACGGCTATGCTCGCCGATAGCTGCAGTCTCGGAGAGCTCCGTGGACGCAGTGATGATGGAGTCCAGCACCTCCTCTCCGGGACCTAAAGTCTTCACTTGCTGCCTCAGTTGCTCCCGTTGGTCCACCTTGCCAACGCTAGCCGAGAGCACTTCTGGCAAGCTGTCTTGTAGATATCCAGCTGGCAGGCGTAGAGCGAAAGAGCTGTTGTCCATAGTATACTTGAGCTCGCGAGTCTTGCTGTTATACGCTACTTGGTCAGGGTACATGGCCTCGAGAAGGGATATCTCGTTTTGAAGCCGCTCATCCTGTTCTAAAGACATATCGTTCTCCGCAATTGCCCTCTGCGTTGCGAAACACGCTTCGCAATATATCCATAAGCTCTGCGTTCACTGTAGATGTGGAAAGCAGTGAAACTCATGGCCAAAGTCTAAGTGAATTCCCAATAGGAAGGCGCACGAGCCAGAACGCGGTCGCCTTAGGCAGTCGTGACGTCACAGCTTTCACAACGCGTCGAGCATATATGGACTTCATCTCTTCCATTGAACCAACTCTCAAACACCATCAACTTCTTCCTTGAACAATCCCCTCAATAATACAACGTCTATCAGCACTCGCATCGAGACCGTCACATCAAGTAACGCTAATGCTTCAAACCTCACTCATTCACCCATTGGCCACTTGCTAACAGTACTCAAAGGCACTGCAGCAATGGCAGGAACACGCTCTTCCGCTCGCATCAATTCCAGCCCTCAATCCGAGAAGACCACCAACGGTGGTACGAAGCGCAAGGCTGACGACGCAAGCCCGCCTGCCAGCCAGAAGGCCAAGCGTGGTCGTCTGTCGAAGGCTTCCAAGCAACAGAAGACCATCGAGGAGACGCTCCCAGCTACTGGTGACCAGCCCGAGTCTGAGGATGTCCTGATCAAGGATGCCGAGGAGGCTGAGCCCGATGCCAGCGGTGAAGGTAGTCTTCTCCAAGGTTTCGTCACTCAATATGATGCTAACCTGCTTCAGGTGGCGATGAGACCAAGGACGCCAACGGCGAGAACGCTGCCGACGGTGGAGATACTACCAACGGTGCTGAAGTCAGCGACGAGAAGATGGCGGATGGCACTGAGGTAGAGCAGGAGAATGCTGCAGTCGTGACCAAGGGCGAGGACGAGAGCCACGAGAAGACGACCGACGCTCCAAACGCGTTCGACAAGGTCAAGGCTGACGACAGGAACCAGGGCACCACCAGCAAGGTTGGTCCCTCCGAGACACCAGCACTCGATGTCCTGCTAACAAATGCTCACAGACGGACGAAAGCAAGGTCGATGACACCAACGCTGGCGTCGCTGCCGATGCGATTGAAGAGGACAAGGAGCGTGAGCAGGCCCAGCCGTCCAACATTCTCGAAAAAGGAATCATCTATTTCTTCACTCGTGGACGCGTGGGCATCACCGAGCCTGAGAGTGTGCAGGAGCTCCAGCGCAGCTTCTTCGTGATGAGGCCGCTGCCGGAAGGTGGAAAGATCACAGACGGCGCCATCCAGGACGTCGGCAACAACCGCTTACTCGCTCTCCCGAAGAAGGTCTGGCCCAAGAGTGGCAAGGATCGTTTCATGGTGTTCGTCGAGAAGGCGTCGGTCACCATGGCCACGCTCAAAGAAGAGTTTTTCTCCGGCAGCGACTACGACACGAAGACGGTCGGCACTCGCCACACCCCAGAAGTCACGCCGATCGGAGAAGGTGTCTATGCGTTGGTCTCTACCCAGGGCAGCCCAAGCACTACGCATCTCGCTTACATGCTCACGATCCCGACTGAGATGGGTGAGGTCCAGAAGGACGTCGGTCTTGCGGCGAAGGGTAGCTTCGTCGTCAGCGCCAAGAACCCAGAATCCTCAGGTCCTGCGAACGCTCAGCTACCGCAGGGACCAGCGTGGCCAAAGGAGTTCATCGAGGAGTTCGGTAGCCGTGGCTGGATGCCTGCCAAGCCGAAGTACCTCGACTACGCCAACGCGCAGATGTTGCTCATTGGGGAGGACTTCGAGAAGAGCGGCAACCTCGAGCCAACTCCAAAGGACCAGAAGGACGATAGCAAGGAGACGCCGCAGGAGGAGCTGGAGAAGCTTGAGCATGAGGATGAGTTGCGTGTTGAGCACATCAGCGGTAAGTCAGCACATATCTCCGTTGTAAGCATCACTGACATGCCCTCAGGCGACGATACCGTGTTCGCAGATCTCGGCATCTCCAGCAAGGACTACCCATCCGTGAAGACCACGTGGTAAACTCACCACCTAGGTCTGACACCTCACACCAACACGATCTATCAAATGAGTTCACCGCGCAGTGGCATCCATCTACTCGTCACATTCGACACATTTGCTTGACGGCAATGGACGGATCTGAGAACGATCTATTTCGCCAGCAGCGAGACATTGCCATTGCTTCGGTGCTCGCAGCGCAATGCTCCTCAGCAGTGCTTGATCAGGCAAACGTGAACCAGCTTCTATCGGATCTCAGCCATCAAACTGGCCGTGAGACCACATCAGTGGTGTATTATTAGGTCAATAGCAAACAGCAAGCAAGAGAACGGAACATCGACCAGATTCGTACCCTCATGTCCCTTCCTCTTCCTATCAACTTGTACCTACACACCAGCATGATATACATTCCTATTGCTTCGTGCGCATTCTCAGCATGCAAAGCTGCTTGCTTGACCAGGCGCACAAACACAGCTTCTATCGGATCTCAGCCATCACACTGGCTGTGAACCATATCAATAGCTGAACATCCGTGTATTAGTAGCTCAATGGCAGAAAGCAAGCAGGACAACAGAACATTGACCTGACTCTCATTCCATAAAACTCTGCTCTCCTCACCTACTTCACATCGACCTCATAGAGCGTCCCGACACAGCGGCACAAGGCGGTCGCTCCCACGCATCGTGGTCTCCACCACGCCTCCATCCTTGTAGCCGCCGCAACTCAAACGTCGCCCTGCGCCTCGAAGCGGCTGTTTCACGTGTCCTTGACTCTCCGTAATCGGTTCGTATTGGACATATTCGGAGCCCAACCTCAAACACCACCACCCGTAGACTCCTAGTCGATACAGCAGAGACAAGCCGGACTCACGTCTGGGATCGGGAGATGAGGAAGATGTGAGTCAAGGCGAATCGGGTTGCGCACCGAGCCTTTCTCGGGCGCCTGTTTCTGCTTGCCTCAACCCCTCCATCCGTTGGTGAATGCTCCCGCCGTTGCTATTGTTGGACCCAGTGGTTTCGGAGGTTTCGTGGCCGCTTTGTCGACCGTGGTATTCTGGGAATTAAGCTCACAACTGCCGGGCCTGCGATCTATTGCATATACAGAGCATCTCGACCTCATACCGATCACGAACGATTGCGTTGTTGGTCTTCCGATAGCGAGGACCCTGACTTTGTGCCTGACTTTACTACCTACCCCACCGACCGGCGGCCAGACGTGCTTCGTGAGTGATAACCTGCAGTGCGGCGCCCGAAACGGTCTTTGTGATCGGTTCTGGCTTTGCTGCATACGGTCACGGCCGACTCCATTGTCTTTGACGAGCTGGAGCTGACTCTTGGTTCTTGACTTTACAGCCTCATACTTGATTCCGACATCTCCTCGTTCTTGAGCTCGACTTTGGATTCTTGTTGGTCAAGGGAAACATCCAGTGAGAAGCTTGGAGGGCGAGAACACAGTTGAGAGGTATGTCAATCCCTTCCATGGATATACACTGCGACGTAGAGCTGTCCAGGGGTGTGCGAGGCTGTCAGCGGATGCATGGCATGTGCATTTCGTGCTTCCGGACCACGTGGAGACGAGCTGCATACCACACCCGCAAGCATGACCGCATTCGGAAATAGCTGTGCTAACTTGTGCGACAGGGAGAATACACCGGCTCCTGAAAGCCCGTGACACTCAAATATACCCTGCCGACGATAAGCGCATTGAGCGAGTGTCAGCCGATCATACGCCCTCCTCGAAGCAAACACACCGAACGACTTATACTTCAACACAAGGAGTAGCTTGCAGCGAGCAGTTCTGAATACACACACATCCCAAATGGCGACTCGCGCACCGCCATCAGGCGGTTCGAGGAAGATCTCCTTCAATGTGTCGGAGCAGTATGACATCCAAGATGTGGTCGGTGAGGGAGCATATGGCGTGGTCTGTTCGGCACTTCACAAGCCTTCCGGGCAGAAGGTTGCGATCAAGAAAATCACGCCCTTCGACCATTGTAAGAAAGAAATCAGGAGGTCTCGATCGTGATGACAACCGCTAATACTCCTATCCTACCCTCTAGCCATGTTCTGCCTTCGAACTCTCCGTGAGATGAAGCTCCTACGCTACTTCAACCACGAGAACATCATATCCATCCTCGACATTCAAAAGCCGCGCAACTTCGAGAGCTTCTCGGAAGTCTACCTCATCCAAGAGCTCATGGAGACGGACATGCACAGAGTCATTCGCACGCAAGAGCTGTCCGACGACCACTGCCAATACTTCATTTACCAGACCCTCCGCGCACTCAAGGCAATGCACTCCGCCAACGTGCTCCATCGCGATCTCAAGCCCTCGAACTTGCTTCTGAACGCCAATTGCGATCTCAAAGTCTGCGATTTCGGCCTCGCGCGCTCAGCAGCAAGCACTGAAGACAACCAAGGCTTCATGACCGAATACGTGGCCACCAGATGGTACCGCGCACCGGAGATCATGCTCACTTTCAAAGAGTACACCAAGGCGATTGACGTATGGTCAGTAGGATGTATCTTGGCGGAGATGCTGAGCGGCAAACCACTCTTCCCAGGCAAGGACTACCACCACCAGCTCACCCTCATCTTGGATGTACTCGGCACACCAACCATGGAGGACTACTACGGCATCAAGTCGCGTCGTGCGAGAGAGTACATCCGGAGTCTGCCGTTCAAGAAGAAGATCCCATGGAAAGTCATGTTCCCGAAGACTTCAGATTTGGCGCTAGATTTGCTTGAGAAATTACTGGCATTCAATCCAGTCAAGCGCATCACCGTGGAGGAAGCGCTCAAGCATCCGTACCTGGAGCCGTACCACGATCCTGAAGATGAGCCGACGGCTGAGCCAATTCCGGAGGAGTTCTTCGATTTCGATAAGAACAAGGACAATTTGAGCAAGGAGCAGCTACGTCGTAAGTACTTGCAGCAAGCTCAAACTGATGCAATAGCTAACCCGAGTGACTGCAGGTCTGATCTACGAGGAGATCATGCGGTAATGGCTGTACGAACTGAGACGACTTTTTCTTTTGTTCCAACAACGAGCCGGAAGACACTGCGATTTTCGGCGACAGCATCACCTTCATCACGATACCAACACCATCTACATTTGCTGGCCAAGAAGCCACCCAGAAATTGCATGCTTTGGACACTCCAGCAACTTCAGCAACTCCAGCAACTGCACTACGGACATATGAAGCCGGGCTCAAAACAAAGTTCATCATCTGGTCTGACAGCGGAAACACGTTCTCCTGCGAAATCAGAGGCAAGAGTGCATTCTGTGGGCTATGGTGTTATGAGGAACAAGACCATGGTGAGAGTGCACACTCACTTTGTTCCGCTGCGAGGTAGGAGGCATCTGTCCTACTGCCTGAACAAAACTTGATAGCGCGTGTATGCATGCTCTGTCTTGCTCAACATCGCTTCTCACCTTGAATGCTCATTCTCTCCCTAACTGCTCCTAGGTAAGTAAAATAGTATCTGGTGGAGATTTGACGGGCTCAAGATTGTGTATCGGTAAGGCAAATGATGTCGTCTTACTTATTGGACTCTTACATCATATCTCATGTACAGTCTGTCACTCTTCCAGCCAACCCCATTATTACGCTGGCCTCACTTCGAGCTCCTTTTTTGCCAGACTGGACGATATTGGAAAGCACGATATGAAACCTGAAATGCATGCCGGCCTTTTTGGTCAAGGATGCATGCATACACCTATTCAGAACGGTTGCAATCAAAGGACTCTCACCCAGCTGCTCTAGAAAACCACAGAAGTACAGACCCACCTGGGTACCAAGCGCAGTCTCTGGTGAGCAATGCCTTTCCTTCCCTGCGTGCTGATCATGCTTCATCATTCGTCTCATCAACACAGACTTACGGAGTGCTGATACCCAACAGTCCTTACAGCATGGTCAGTGAAGCTGCGGCTATGTCATATTCCCCGTACATTGAGTGACGACGTCAACACCTCATCTTGCACCGCTGTGTCTGCTGCCTTGTCAGCACACTGATCCCACCACAGTCCAACCACACAAGCTTCGGCGACACTATGAATCGGAGTCATCAGACCACTCCGAAGAATCACCACTGCTGACCGCGGCAGTGATCCGGCGAGGCCGTCGTCCGGAGTCATCAGCGGGGCCAGTTTCGTGACCGTCCAACGCATTGAGGAGCGATTGGCATTCCTCCATCTTGCGCTCAACCGCCTTTTTCACCAACTCAGACAATCGTCCCAGCTCAGCTTCGTGCTTCTGAACAAAGCCAGCCAATTTGGCGTCTGCGGCCTCATCAACGTACGGTCGAATGTCAAGATCGGCACGCAAAGCTACTACAAAACTGCGCAGTCTTTCCAGACCTCTCTGCTGAACGACCGCTGTTCTAGTGGACAAAGTTGTCTCGCGAACGACCGACTTGCTCTTGGTGTTCTCGATGACCAATTTTGAGATGCTGTAGGCTTTTTGAGCTCGATGCAGGAGGTTGATGGCTTCGCGAACATGGTGACCAGTGTTGATGCGTCTCATCTCGGTGAATAAGTGTTCGGCGGTAGTAGTTGATACACCAGTGATTGTCGTATGATCAGGGCATGGAAGTTTCGCAAGCGGCCAGAGCACCTTTTTCTCGATGTCGCTGAAGCCTGGACAGTCCTCAGCTTGCACTTTGACGCTGACTTTCTTCAACTGCTTGTTCTGGATGAGATGGGAACATAGATCGTAGAGATAGGAATTGGTCCGTTGCAGGTCAACCCATCCGAGTGGACTGGCCGCGTTCGCATCTTGCTTCTTCGGCGTAACCCAGATTGACAGCCTCTGCGCTTTCAGTAAGAGCGCGGGAAACTTGCTCTCGAGCGTACTGAGTGCGTACGCATGTTGACTTCCGTAGCCTGTGCTCTCAACGTGCATCGAGAACCTGCAGTTGTGGTTCAGTACCATCGCTGGATTGGTGTGAACAGGCCTTGGGTCTTGACTCTCGAAAAACATGACCTGACAGTCGTTCTCGCGGTACAGCACGTCCTCTGCTTCGTCACGGACTTCCTTCGAGGTCAGGATGATTGAGGGCCAGCACTTCCGAGCCCTGGGGTATTGTGGTAGATGGAGTAGATAACCGTAGATTTGGTTGCGAATTTCGGCAGGGAGATGGAGAAATCGAAACTGGTAATCTTCATCCTCCTGGCGTAGCTTGTTGATTATCGCGTGCTTGGTCTTGCAGCCTTCTGTTACTTCTCCAATACGGGCGATCAGGAAACCACGCAATTCAGCGATCCGGAATCTTTGGTAATCGAACTGAGCAGAAGCCGTGTCGTTACGACCTGGGCGACGAGGCATGGTGTCTTAGTAAGTCGCTTGATTTGGCCTTGCACGTCTGTGTGGGAAGAGAGAATCAGCTCGGTCAAGCAGAAGTACTGGTAACTAAATACCTTCTCTCAACCACAGACAACTTCTTTCGCAACTTCTTTTCGCATCGAGCACTTTCTCACATGTGCCTCTTTGTCCCAGCTGCGACCGCACAAAAGAGTGAATGTATTGCAGCCACCATGCACTCTATGCATGATTTTGTGACTAAAACCAACCGGGCAGTGGAATGATCCGGTACATGGCTACTACAACCAAAGCGAACAAACAGGTTAGCTCGGTAACGTAAAGGTAAGTTCAGCAATAAGCAGGACAATCTAGACTCACAATCAAGCGCGGCTACCACCATACAACAGTATTGCGTTGCAGATGTCTCATCATGGCAAGAATGGGACTGAGACAGCGATTGAACGGTGCCCTGTGGTAGCAAACTCGTCAGTGACTTTGTGAAGCGTTGGTCTAGGGAATCGATGCCTTGCGTGATTCAGGCTTTTACGAGTAACGCTGTACACCGCGTTAGAGCGAAGCTGTGCAGAATACTGCAGCACTCATCTCGATCGCCCAAGCCCCTGGCAGCCAGTCTAAACGTGTTCCTAGCCATGGATCTCCTCTTTCGTTCCCAGAACGACAGGACGCGCCACTTCATCGTGCAAGCTCTTTGAGCAAGGCTTCTAAGCGCTGCGCCTGTTGTTTCGCGACCTGCTCCACGTCGTGCACCCTTGCGTCTAACGACCTTCTCCACGCTGGAACAAGGCGTATCAACTGGGCGTTCCTGCCGCGGTCGACATAGCCTGGAATCTCAAGAACGTTGCGTATCGACGTCCCAATGCCAGAGAGTGTCTTGGAACTTGAGCCAAGCTCGCCAGTGTAGCGTAATGCGTCCTTTAGCCTGCTAGCGCGGTCGAGAAGGTCAAGTGCTTCTTGAAAGATGTTGCCTGATTTGAGCTGGCGCATCTCACCAAGTAAGCTATCCACTGTAAGGGCCGGCACGCCTGTGATAACGAGGTTTCGGGGATTTGGAAGCTTGACGAGAGGCCAGAGAACCTTGTACGCAATAGTGTCGAATTCTGCGCACTTGGAACAATCTACGGAGACTGTGACTTTCCTGAGACTCTTGTTCTCGGCCAGGAATGAACAAATGTAGTAGAGGTAGTAGTTGATGTCCTGGAAATCGTTGGTCGAGGTTTCGTCGTACGAAAGTGGTCTGGCAATGGCTTCCTTGGCTAGTTTGACCTCGATCGACAGGTGTTGTGCTTTGAGGAGAAGATCTGGGAGCGTGCCTGAAGCATCATCGGTTCCGTCCGCGATCCATGAAAGACCCTCCGCACTTTCGTCAATGTAGTAGGCGTTCTCTACCATCACTCTGGTAACGTGGTATCTGTTGTTCGTGTGGTACTGCTGGGAGATGTAGATCTGAAACTCATTCTCACCGTACAGTACACCCTCTGCTTCTGCATGAAGCTGCTTTGAGACGGAAAGGATTGCTGGCCAGCACATGCGGTCCGGATTTCGAGAGCCGTCTTCACGGTACCCAAGGGGACCACGAAAGTGCAGAAGCTCGCCATACAGTAGGTTGCGCAATTCAGGTGGTAGGTCAAGAAAACGGAACTGCCAGTCTTGATCGGCGCGCTCCAGTGATTCGACGAAGTCGTGCTTGAGCTTGCATCCCTTGGGAACCTGTCCGGTGCGAGCGATCAGAAGGCGTCGTAGTTCAGCGACCGTGCAGCTCCAGTAGTCGAGATGAGTGCGAGACTCAATATCGTTGCTGTCGTCTCCGTCGTCTTCCGGTGCGAATATGTCCTTGATGTCTTTCCGAACGATCGCCCTGCCTCCCAACATGGCTGAGGTGCTTGCAGATGAGATAGTCGACAGCATCAACTGCAGGACGATGAGACTAATATATGTTCGGCAAGACAAAGGTTGACGTTAGCCCTGCAACTTCCAGAAGCTGGTAAGGAGGAGTATGTTCTAGATCAATCTTCTGCACAACCACCGCTTGGTGTTATCATCGCGCACACAGCAGCGGTGCAGGAGCCGTAGATGACCTCCGTTCCCTGAGCTCCGTAGATGGCGGTAGGATGGCTCCCGTTACGAACAGAGATGTAGAGAAGTGTGAACAATACTGTCATGACAGTAAGAAGTCCGAGGCTTATCTGAAAATCCGATTTGAGTGGCAACATGGTTCGTTGTATGCCTATAAGAGGATTATTTCGGTAGGCGTAAGCACATGCACCAGGCATGCAAGGTACGATCTGTACAGCATAGGTGAGCGAGCGATCACGACGTCTCCCCCGCCTCGTCCCTCGTATCGTTACCACTCAATGACTGATGTACTGAAACACAGCACTGACATCCTTCTGCTCCGTCTCCTGCCTCAACAGCAAGTCCTGAATCCTCGCCATCGCACCCTTATCACCCTCATTGATGAAGTGATTCCACGAGCTCGTATCCCCGTAGAGCAGAGCCGGCGCCTTGATCACCTGTCTCCCTTCCTTGCAACGCTTGCACTTGAACGTATCGTGCGTATCGCTCGTGGTACCAGGTCGATACTGGAACAACTCACGCAGAGAGTCGAGACTGAAGTGGCGCTCGACATCTTCTGCGGAATCGACAACGCAAGATGAGAGAGACTGCTTGTGAGATTGGCGCTGGAAGATCTTCTCCTCAATCGTGCCGGTGGCGATGAAGCGGTACACGAAGCAGTCCTTCTTCTGTCCGTCACGCCAGACTCGAGCGAGAGCTTGCTGATCCGCAGCCGGGTTCCAGTCAGGGTCGAAGAGGACGAGGCGATTGGCGCCGATGAGATTCAGACCGCAGCCACCGGCCTTCGAGGAGAGTAAGAAGATGAATTCAGATCCTTCCGGGTCGTTGAACTTGTCGACGAGCTTCTGGCGCTTGTTGACATTCATTGTGCCGTCAAGACGGAGTGAACCATAGTTGCGATTGCGGCATAGCTTCTCAAAGATGTCGAGAGTCTGAGTGTAATTTGAGATAAGCACGATCTTGTCGTTGGTGTCCTGTCTGATGCGAGCCAGCATACGGTCCAGAACTTGCATCTTGCCAGAGTACCACGGCTTGACATCGCGGTCACGGCCACGGGCGTCTTTCGGCACGTAATCATCTGGGAAGTGCTTCTCGCAGCCAGGAAGGTCGTCCGGTAAGTTGAGCAGATCTGGGTGGTTGCACAACTTCTTGAGCATGCCAATGGCTTTGAGTGGTTGACTGCCTTTGCCACGGAGGAGGCTCTGAATCTCGGGAGACTTGATGAAGTAGTTGTAGAGGTCGAGCTGAAAGGGTGCCAGGTTGCAGAACACGACATGTTCGTACTTCACCGGCAGGTACTTCGATAAGATGTCGTTAGTACGTCGGATGATGAACTTGTTGACCTTGACCAGAAGTTCGGAAAGTCGCTCGTCACCCTTCTTGCGATCGGCATCAGTGCCAGCCGCATCACGGCCTCGCAAGATCGGGATCTCGTATTGCTTGCGGAAGTCCTGCCTGGTGCCAAGGTAGCTTGGATTGGCGAAGTTCAGCAGGGCGAAGTATTCTGATAAGTCGTTCTGGATAGGAGTGCCTGATAAGATGACGCGCTTCTTGACGTTCAAACTGTTGAGTGCTTCGAATGTCTGACTCTCGCCGTTCTTCAAACGATGGCCTTCGTCACAGAGCATGAGTCCGATGGGTGCGTTACTAAGTTCTCCAACGTACATGCGCAGTGTCTCGTAGGAGACGATCAGGACTGGTCTGGTAACAGTTCGTCCAGTAGCAGAAGCCCACTGCCTCATCTGCATTGTGAGTTCTTCCTTGGACGCTTTGCCGTCGACAGCAAATGGAATGATAGCATCCTTTCCGAGCCACTTCACGAGCTCATTCGCCCAGTTGCGGACAAGACTGGAGGGACAGGCAATGACACACTTCTGGATTGTGCTCTTCCCAGCTTCTGGCGATTGCTTCAGGAGCGTCCACATCAGCGTGATGCATTGCAGCGTCTTGCCCAGGCCCATCTCGTCCGCCATGATGCACCCTTCCGCATTGTCGTCGATCATTCCAGTAGTGCAGCGGTAGAGGAACTTAACACCTTCCACTTGATGAGGACGCAGCACCTTTGTGAGTCGCGGATCTATGACGACAGGCACCTTTGGCCGTTCGGTATCGACCTTCTTCTTGATGCCCAATATCTCCGCCAAACTCTTATGCATTATCGGCTCATCCACTTTGACCTTCTCTGCATCCTCCTGCGTTCCGCCTTCTATCACTTTTGGGGCAGGCTTGTCGTCCACGGTAGGATCCCACAGCACAATCGCCAGATCGTCGCAAGGATCGTGGAGCGCCTTTGCAACGAACGCCACGCCCTGCCTCAAACCTAAAGTTGGCGGAGGGCGACATGCATCGTACGCCGTGGTGTCTTTGTCTTTCAGCGGTACGGAGAAGCGTGCACGGAAAGCTGTGTCTCTATCTCTGGGCTTGAAGACGGGAAATTTGTTGATGTCGCGGGTGGCCAATGCGAGTCGATCATCGTTGCAGTATGGCTTGTCGTCTTCCGTACTGCCGTCACCGCCCGAGTAGTCGACCTTTCGTCTCTTCCGCGCTGGTTTCTCCGACGCCCTCGGCGCTACATTGGCACCAGGACATTTGAACGGCTTGATCAGGCGATCGGTGGATTGTGGTGTGCCGCCATAGAGTCGTCCTCGAGTCTTGACAGGCGGCGCAACGTTCTCCTTGTCCACGGCCACCGTCATCGTCGTGATGTCGAGTGCTCAAGTCAATGGTGTTGGTGTTGTTGGTGGCGATCGCAGTTAGTCGAGGGCGACGCGAGCCTGAGTCTTGGCGCGCCTGCCTGATCGCGCCCGCCACACGAAAGTTACGTTTCTGTGCACGTGCAATTTGCCGACACGCATTCCGACATTGGATTCTCGTATCACCACACTCTTGTTTTCGTCTCCCCACGAAGGCGCCATCAGGATTGTTACCCACGGCAAGCACAGCAGCAGAAATTCTATCGGACCTTCGTCGACACTGGACTTGCAGGACACCTAATTCCTGCAGTAGCTACCACCAATGTCCACCATCAACACATTTCGCAACAGCCTTCGAGAGTCAGGGCAGGATGGTCCCTCGATCGTTTCGACGTCGTAAGGGGTAGCGGGCACAAAACCCACGTCTTAGGATCCGGCGTGATGGTATTGAGCTTGGCCAATGAGCATTTCGTAGTTTCGAAGCCGCCACGGGCCAAACTCAAGAGACCCTCGAAGACTTTTCAGCCTCGCCGAGCTGTCCAAAGGCTATTGAAAACGTAGCGATGTATGCTATCGGTCGAGTGTATAAGCGCGATGAAGTGGGAAGGTGAGGTTGTTTGAAGAGTAGACGAACTTTATTGCTTCCGTTCCTTCATCCCCAGCTCTCATTGCTTGCGTTCGATCCATGCTATTGCAAGACTGGCGAAGGGGCTAACTGAGTTCAAAGAGACAGTGCATCACAGTTACTGATGTGAGTAGACCGAACAGACGCTCTTTTGTAGCAAGGTATATATATCTCGTCCTTCTCCCTTCAGTTACACTCTCCCATGCGTAATCAACAGAGCTAATCTGGTCATCAAGCTGCGACCGACTCCTCTACCGATTCCGTGGTCGGTCTAAGATGGAATTCGCACGGGAAGTCCGCAGGCTACAGCGACCAATTCAACTACAACGAACGACTCGGGCAACCGATGATTACCATCAAGTACACAGGTTCCAACGTGCTGTCGTTCGACTTCGAGTCCTTCTCCTTCTTCTGCGCGTATGGCAAAGGCCGGCCTAGCAACAATCCTACCGCACATACCACGTCGTGTGACATTTCCGTAACCGGCTTTGTGGATGGGCGCAATGTGGCGAAGCAGAGCTTCCGCTTCAACGCAAGCAAACATGAGAAGGTGGGTATGGCGCAGGCTGTGCTATCGGGGGCTTTCAAAGGTGTGGAGCAGGTCGTGTTCTACACTCACAACGCACCAGATATTGTCGCTACGGTACTTGAGGTAAGCGGGAAAGCTGTTGTTATGCGAGAGGCGTACGTACTTGCTGTGGTAGATGGAGGCTAATTATGTCGTAGGATGTCAGGTATACCACGTACGCTCGGGTGGAAGATTCGCCTGCCCAGCAGCCAGGAGAGGACGAGTAAGAGGACGAGTCATCGGGTGGGAAGCAGCTGGAAGACAAGTCTTCGCGTTCGGAAGCGTGCCAGCTTAAGGTCAGCTATACGGATGGAACCCGGTTGGTGAAGTTCGTTGTCTCGCGCTTCGATCATGTTTTTGGTGTGTTCTGCAAGTTCAAATGTATTTTTTTCTGGATCAGCTGTACTCCGAGCACATCTATAAGTCTCACGGAATCTTCTAATTACCACCTCGAAGATCTCGAAGTCCCAATGCTCTACTCACTTCCCGGACAACATGGTATTCGACAGCTCACATCGTACATCTGAAACTGGCAAATCGTTCGGTGATTGACTTACCACGAGGAGAACCCGCCTGTTTCATGCACACCATCCTGTCAAGAATTGGCACGTAAGCATTCGCTTACCTTACCTTCGATGCTGACTGGCTGGGTGAAGCAGGTCAATTGCTTCATACTCCGTCCCAGTCTGGCGGCAGACCTCCAGTCTCCGCCCTTGAGCTTCGCACCCGGCGAAAGAGCGGAGGAGTGTTTACCGAAAGTTGTGTCTGCCCATGTCGGCTCCGTCCCACATGCGTGAAGGCAAAGGTCAAACTAACGGACACTTTCCTACATGAAGGAGTTCGTGTTTTCTCTCTCGCTGCCTCCTGTACCCTCGGCCTGTTACCTCTGCTCTGACATCGACCAGTATACCGACTCTCGGCATCATGCAGCTTCAAATCACACTTCTCAGCATGGCCATCGGCGGCGTTGCTGCTGGCTCCTCTCCCTTGGTTGCAACAACGCACCAGGCTACTTTCAACCACGCGCCAGATTTTCTTGCCGATGGTTCCCTTGAGCTCGGTCGATACGAAGACCTCTACTATCACGGCCTCGGTATGTAGCACCCTTCAACACACAACTCAAATAACTGACCTTGGAAAGTCCTCCTCGATCGCTCGTCGGTTGATTTCGGGTTGAAGCTCGACTCACATGGGCATGTTGTCGGATACAACAACCTATTCAATTTCCAGCGAGGCATCGCCCAGCCTGAGATTACCGTCCACTATCAGTACGCGACGGTTTTGTCATTCGACTTTGAGTCCTTCTCCTTCGTAAGTCCAACGCATCACCATCTCTGATACACCACCTGCTCTCCCTCCGAGATATGGACTGACAATACCCTTTTGCTTTGGCAGGGCTGTTCTAAAAAGGACTTGCATAGCGAGAACGATGCAAACGACGCTCAGTCCTGCGACCTGTTGGTGACTGGCTTTGCTGGCAACCACGATGTGGCAGAGGCGAGGGCTCACTTCACCGGGGGTAGACGTGGCGAAGTGGAGATGATGCAGGTCGTCCTTGGTCCGGAATTCCGAGGTCTGGAGGAGATCTCGTTTTACACTTACGGGGCCCCAGATACGGTGTTCACGATCTTTGACGTGAGTGCAGGATATATGATCGACCTCCGAGGCGGACACAGGTATTCGTTCGTGAGACATATGCTAATTGTGTCATAGGATATGAGCTACACCACGTACACTCGGGGTGAAGATGCGGCCGTGCAGTCCAGGAAGGATGTGGCGAAGGGCAAGCCGGCGAAAGGCAAGCAACCAGATGGTTCGTCCTCTGGCCTAAGCAAACGTTGTGGTTGGTGGAACCCGATCCCGTTCTAGATCTCAATCATCGGATAGAACTATCAAGCGGTATGGCGGCAAGAAGCTCATGAGTGCCGGTGGCTCCAACTGGCCCTACTACACGGACCATGTCTCTATCGTCGAGATCGTCGTCATGTAAACATCTATCGCCAAAGTATAACGGAGCAAAAAGCGTAATACCCGTGACCGCAAAATTGGCTATTCCGTTCCGATCGCCCGTTCTTCAACCGTGAACGAGAAGTGAATGCCCGAACCGAGGCCCAGCCACAAGTCCGCTAGCGTCCGCTATTCACAGCTAATCGACTTGCACAAAAAAATAGATCCACACCTTATGCAAGTGAATGTTGAAAACTCGGGTCAACAAAAAGAAATGCAAAAACGTACAGCAGCCGGTATTCCCACGTGGTCACCCACCGTAGTACTAATCAGCCGGTTGCGAGCTTGAGTTCAGCTGAGCGAACGGGAAGCTCTATATTCTCGCACCTATGGCCGTACGTGGACGCATGACAGTGCAAGCGCAATATGACCCTCCACATCCTCCCCTCCTCCCCCAAACCTTCCCTGTCGGAATGTCAAGTTGAGGGGTGGAAGGCTTCTTCGGGATGGCATCAAGCCATGTGTAACGTCCTGCGATGGTTCAGAGGTTGATACTGGGTTCGAGAACATCGCCGACCCTTCTACCCATCACTCTGGGCGGATGAGGGTGTGGTAGCCCATCCATAACCCTTGCCTCTCTTTATCTCATCACGACACCAGCGCCCATCCCCCTCGCGCTGGCGGTGTCACAACAACCACCGGCCCCACCGCCGCCCACGTCGCGCAGCACGCCGCAACCCCACTCATCACCGCTCTGCCTAGATTGACCGCTGCCCAGCGATCGACCAGATAGTGCGTCGTCTCCTCCCTCTCCAGCTTAGCCTCGACATCCGCGCTACCATATACTCGCTCACTGAACTCCGCTGCCTTACGCTCGAGCTTTTTGTTAATCGGCTCGAGGGCGAGTAGGGGCCATATAATGGTGTTGATGAGGAGGATGGTGGAGACGTCGTAGAGGCGTCGATTGGAGCTGAAGAAGACGGACGATTCTTGGAGCGGGTCAGCTGCATGCTGGGTGCAGGTGGAGGGACGACTACCTTGGAAGGCGAGCAAGCTGAAGATCCCGCTGCTCAGCACGGCGAGGGCGGGAGCAAGATACTTGTCGCTGGAGGACATTACTTTCCACTGGCGAGCTAGTAGCGGTGCAGGGGCTGCGAGCAGGGCGGGTGTGGCGGAGAAGGATTGGGAGAAGGTTTTGCCTGGACGGGAAGATCAGCCTTGATGGTGAGATGGAGGAATGGTGGTCAAGAGCGCAGAACCTGCGAGGAACGCGGCGCTTGTCACTCCGAGTACTTGGGCTGTCCGGATGGGCCATGCTTGGGAGCTGGGGTTGGCCATGCTGGCTTGGTGGCGGCTATAGGTCTTTCTTGGAGGACGACTGAAAGGAAAGAGGTATGGAGGATAGAAAAGATGGCCGTCTGTTATTTACCATTGTGAGGTCGCACAAGCTACCTACCCTTGCAGCGGTATATGCATGGCTGCATGTCGCTTGACGATGCTCTCTCGATCGCAGGACTGCGTATTCCGACCTCGTGGCATCGTGCAGAACTTCATTGCACTTTCGACCTTCAACACTTGTGAGAGTTTTGCAGTCTGTCAAACTTCGAGTCTTTTCCAATGCCTCGACCTCGTGTGGTCCAAGCAGTTTACGCGACGTCACCATGCAGGTGTCAAGCCGATTTGAGTGCAACGCTACTGCACGGAAGCTTCTCCCGCGTGTCCGGTTGCTGGGTGGCTGGCGCGAGCTCTACCGGTGTTTTGGCGTTCGCGTTGAAGAACAACAGACGACGTGGCAGGTCGAGACAGCGGTGTGCGTCGTCTACTGCATGAGCATGCATAACTACACATCGAATGGATGAAGTTGCCAGTCGTTAGATGCAGTGATAGTGTTATGTAGCAGCCAGTGAGAACAATGATGAAGCGGAGAAGAAGCCCATTCGTCGAGAATTGAGCAATTGCTAGCCGCTCAATTTGATGGTCTTGGGAGAGCATAAACACATTGATACAACCTGCCCGAAGACAGGCCTTCCTTGCTCGAACGTTCCGCTCGTTCTTCGATCCACATCGGAGATTTAACATGATGCTGTTTTGGTAGGGATCGCTGCGGAGGAATCAGCGTAGAAGACGCCTCCTGCTCGGCCCGTGCAACTGTTTCCCGCCATCTTCAACTCTCGAGATCTTTTGCTTCCACAGCCACAAGGACGCATGCCGACGCCCACGAGACGACTGTGCGACGATTACAACCACCTCTGAACGAAGCACACTTCATTCACTGCTTTGACGAGTTCGAGTACATGCGCGATTGGCATCCGGCGTTGGGGAGTTCTGTTTTTGCCGCTTGTTGTTCTTCTCGCGACTTCTTCGACAACATCACCAAAGACAACCGCGCCAGGCAGCAGAATTGATCCAACCAGCCTCGAATTGGACTGAAGATTGTTGCAACCCAATACTACACTCACAAGCGTACATATGCCTCCGCGACGTCGAAGGAGAAGAGCAGACAACATACATACCTCCCACGACCGACAACGGCATTGAAGCGACCTTACCAACACGAGCATACGCACAACTGAACACACACAATGGCGGATCCGCCGCCACCACCGCCCCCTCATGGGCAAAACCCGCGGCCCCCTGGAGCCATGCCGGATGGCAACTACGACATCTTCATCATCCCACCTCACTCAGCCGGCGCCGGATTTCTCTACCTACCTTCTCTGGCGGTTCAGCGGAATAGCTTCCTCGCTGGTGTTGCTGCAGCATTACTGGCAGTAGGACTGTACACACTGGTAATGCCTGCCGTGAAGCAGTGGACCTCAACCTTGATGGCTAGCGGAGGTGTTGGAATCCTGTTTCTGGTGTTGGGTGTAGGAGTGGCAGGCTGGGCGTGGGGCAGGACCCAGACGGAGAATCAAGGTGGACCGAGCAGTGCAGGCGGGAGTGCGGGAGGCGCAAATCACCAGCAGAAAGCGTACGAGCCTCCACCACAAGCGAATGGATGGGCACCGCCTCATCAGCCTAAGCCAGAACCACGACCTCCTCCGCCTCCCCCTCCTCCGCCTCCGCCTCCACCCCCGAAGCCAGAGCCGAAACCGAAGCCTTCAACTGCCAGCGGCTGGGAGAAAGCACGGGAAGAGACTCGCAAGCGCGAAGAGGCGCGCAAGAGGGAGGAAGCGACGAAGCACAAAGCAGAAGAGCTCCGCAAAGCGCGCGAAGAAGCAGAGCGAGCAGCGAAAGCCAAAGCCGAGAAGGAGAAATGGGAGCAGGCGCGGGCTCGAGAAAAGGAGCAGCGAGAACGCGAAGCTCGAGAACGCATCACACGAGAGAGGATGGCGCGAGAAAAGGAAGCCAGAGAGAAAGACACCCGCGAGCGTGAAGCGAGGGAGAAGGCCTCCACCGCGCCACCATCCAAGGCTCGCTCTTCACCCGTTAAACCTCCTGGTTACCGTAAACCCACCGCCAATTCAGTAGAGGGAGAAGAGTACTCCTACCGACCCTACGACTCCGCGCCCTCGCAAACCCGTCGTCGACCTATGCACAAATCCTCCGCCTCCTCCGTCTCCGGCATGAGCGAGACGTCCTTCGCACCTTCCGCCACCACCGCCCGCACCACTCCACCACCCTCCCACCGCAGCGGACCCTACACCACCAAAGACCCAGACAAAATCTTACTAAAAGCCGTCTACCTCTTCTCCTCCGCCTCCCCCACAACCCCGCTCGCCTCCCTCCTCGCCTCCACCGGCTCCGTCACGGACGGGCTGATATTAAACATCCGCACCGACGGCCTCTTCATCGACGACGATGTGCGTGGGGTCCCGCAGCGGGAATGGGACGTCAAGGCCTGGACGCTGAAGCTTGTAGAGGATGGAATGACGAAGGGGAAGGATGGGCACGGGATTCATGTTGTTAGGGCGACGGTAAGGGATGTTGAGGGGAAGAGGTTTGTGTTTGTGCTGCAGGAGACTGAGGCGTGGAAGGTTGCGGTGGGCTTGGCGAGGTTGAGGAAGGGGAGTCAGGTTAGGGCGCTTGGGATGAGTGGGATGAAGGAGAATGAGGTGAAGGGGTTGCTTGGGCAGCTGGGGTGGGTGTGAGTGTGGAATGTGCGTTAGGGTATGAGGAATGTGTTGGAGACCTAACATACAGCCACTGCATCCGCACCAACTGATTTGTGAACTGAATATGGCGACAGTGGCATCGACAGTACAAGACCATGCTACGGAGTCTGGAGCACTGCTAGGATGCGAGCAAAATTGGGCATAGCGATGGGCGTATTCTCGGGCTGCGGCTCGATGTTTTTATTATGGCGTGCTGTACATAACACACTGAACTCGAACAGAGACTTTTCAATCCCTCTTTCAATCCCTCTTTCCTTTCCAGCAATTCTGTTTTACCTCCGTAGCGTTTATGCTTGCGGGAGCTGCAATGTCAATGCTGCCGCTGCAGACGACTGGAGGAGATACCATCTCTCAGACCTCTTCCGCCTCGTTCTGTTCGCCCTGTCTGCCTTGCTCTCATGCCGACCGATCGACACTAGGGGTGAGTTCATTGGCCACGGCACCGGTCATCGCACTCGCGGGCTGGCCACCTCGTCCCGCCACCATCTGCTGCTGCTGAGGTACCCCGAGCTTCATGTTCTCGAGCTGCAGGTCCCTGATAAGATTATCCTACGTGGCGACTTTCTGCCTCAGATCCGGCCCGGCTAGCGACAGGCGCGTATGGCTTGTCTCCAGATCCTTGAGCTTCGAGGCGAGCAGATTGTTTTGTGCCTCCAGTTCTGCGGTGCCTGGAGTGGCGACAGGCGCGGTCAACATGTGACCCAGCTAGCGACAGGCGCGAATAATCCGTCTACACATGCTTGAGCTTCAGAGCGAGCAGATCGTTTTCTGATGTCAGTTCTGCAGTGCCTGCAGTGGCGCAGTCAGTATGTGTCTGTGTGCTCTGGGCAAACACACTGCCTTTTCGCTGGCCTGAGAAGCTGCCGGCGAGCAAGAAGCCTGCGGTACCGCCAAGGTGTTTCTCGTGCAGCCACTGCCTATGGATGGCCTGCAGCTTCCCACCTGATGTTTTGTCCAGGAGGTCTTCACGTAGATATCCTGCACTGGAGCCATTTCGCCTCTCCTGGTAGATGTTCATTTGCGCTGAATATAGGATGAAACGCAAAATAAACAGACTTGCAAAGGGCTGACAGTCATTGCCGCAGTAGAGGCTGGTCTTGGACTGTTTTCTGAACACTTCCTGTATGATCCAGACACGCTCGAAGTATGGCCTCTCGAGGAGATTCGGAATGGCTCTGCCGACCTGCAATAGCTCCGCGATATTCCGAGCAAAGACCCATCTCGTTGCTTTGTAGAAGAACCAGTAACCTGGCCAGCGCGACAAAGAGCTTCCCAGGTAATCGGACCGGCGTATCTGACCCAAGCACTGCATGGCGAACTTGCTGTCGTCGCAATGCTCACCGATGCAGGCCAGCACGTGTGCGGCATTGCCAAAGACGGTCCCCATCATTGCGACCTGATAATTCTTCTCGTCTAGATTCGCTTAGTTGATACATATCGCGTCGATCCAGATGTACTTGCTGCGTGCAAGATGGCGAGCTTGCCGTAGGACATATTCGCAACTCTGACGGACTTCTAGGAGACTACCATTAACCTTTATCGTGGCGAGCCGGTTTGGATTACCCCAGGTGTATGAGACAGCATGGTACTCCGGCAAGTTCAGTATAGGCTGTGTGGACAAGGTGCACTCAATGGTTGCGTTGTTCGTTTCAGCAGGGTGGATCGTAATCATGCGTAAGTAGCGCGCAGCATCAGGAAGAGACTGGTACTCGAACATCTGCCGCTCACAGACCTCCTGAAGTACGACATTCATTGTTCAAATGTTCATGCGTGCTGTTGGTGTAGCGGACCACGTATCGCACTACATAGGATAGACAGGGCTCTGTTGAAGATGGCGTCAACAGAAGAGGCACGCAAAACCTTGAACGGGACGTATTTGGGCGAATTGGTCCTCCAGTGCCGATGAAGGAATCAAAGTTCCATTTACTGGAGTGACACCAGTCCAAGACCGACTGCATAAGAATATGGAGTGAGTAAGGATTTCAGATACTATGCGCGATCGGCTCCTCGAGCTCCACGGTCTTCTGGGTGACTGACGGCAGTTTGTGTCTTATCCACTCATCACCCTTCAGGCGAGAAGGAGACCATTGTTGGTCTGCAGGGCACTGCTCTGCTTGTCATGCTGGAAAGTCTTGGGCTTTAGTTCACGATTGACCGGAAATATGTTCTGGAGCCTGACCGGTCGCAAGGAAGCTTTGCACAGCGATCGTCGACGGCTATGCCATCTTCTCACTGATCCAACGGTTGTTCAATCGAGGATACACACATTATTGGGTTGGAATGGAAGGCTGATGACAGGTGACAAGCCTCGCGGAAAAGATAGAGGCCGAATTCTGCCGCTGCCGCTGTGGGCCACCAGCTCTCACCGCCCGGCGGCAACTTACAACTTTCTCAAACATCGCTTCCCCTGTGGACCAGACTTGACACGGGATCGAGTCTCACAACTCACAACCGACCCGTGTTGACGGAGAAATAGCAGACATATGTGTGTATTGTATAGAGTAGAGGAGGCGTTCCCGCGATTAAGGTCGGGAGGGAGGTGTTTCTCTTCTACATATCTCTTTCATGCTTCCTCCATGTTCAATTCTTCGCTGTCCTTCCCTTTGAGTCGCTCGCTCAGCAGTCATTCGCTTCCGAACCACCAAGCCGTTTGAGACGACTCACTTCCCAACACAATGCCTTCCTCTTCCTCTTTCCGCGTAGCCCTTTTGACCAGCGGCTTCGTGGCTCACACAGCACTCGCATACACTCAAGTCAACGTCCCTACTCCCTTTATGAACAAGAACATCGACCCGATCGTCTTTCCAGGCTCGTACACCAGTCATCTCCATTCCTTCTACCGCTCCGATGCTGTGACTGCCTCGACATCGAGCAGCGATGAGCTGAGAAGCGGCTGTACTAACGCCGAAAACCCAAACGATCTGTCCACATACTGGACACCGGCGGTGCTCTACCAATCCGGCGATGGCTCCTGGCAGCCCGCGCCCGTGATGCGCTTCAGTGCATACTATGGACTGGGTGACACGCCGGCGGAAGTCCCATTCCCTGAGAACTTGATGATGGTTGCTGGCAACGCTACCGCTACCACTCCGGAGGAAATGCCCGCCGAGGCCAACAGCGAGTGGTTCTGCGAGGACGCAGACTTGTTCGACACATTTGCAGCAGCTCCTTTACTTCCCCAACTGCGTCAACACTGAGACACTGGAGACTGGTAAGCTCACTACCTTCAAGTCCGGTTTCCAATCTTTCTGACGAGCTCTGATCTAGCCTACAAAGCCGGCCGTCCAGGCGCCTATTACGAGTGCCCATCGGGCATGCAAGCTATGCCTCGACTCCGCTTCTCCATCCGCTACGATCTCCGCGAGGTCCTCCCTTCTGGCTGGTCCGGCACCGCGCCCGTCATGCTCGCTTCCGGCAACGCGTTCTGCAGCCACGGAGACTTCATCCACGGCTGGACCGATGAGGGTGGAATCAACCTCGTTGCTGCAATGGCGAGCAAGGACGAGTACCTGTCTGTCAACGGTGCGCTGGGCTATGACGGCGATGTCATGGACTGTGTGGCTGTTGATGCGGACCCGGAGAATGGCACGAGCGACTACGCGGATAGCGTTGAGATGAAGAGTAAGCGGTCTATTCCTGCTTTCGGCTGGTCGTCGAAGAGCAGATTTGCGAGGAGTGTAAGAAGGATGTAAATTGAACTGTACATAACACATATCAGCTAACATGACCGCCTCAATATCATTGACCGACCACGTTGATTATGAAAGTCTCTTAGTCGAATCGACCGCCTCTATCCATCTGCGCAAAGTTGTGCTATACCTATCTCTACCATTGAGAGCAAACGCTACGCTGACAACAGATTGCTTGTCCTTGCTCCAGAAAGGTCTGAGAAGGTCGACTTTTGAACGATCACCTCTTCAGCATAACATAATACGAACGACCGCAAGACGTGCATTGTATCTTGTGCCTCTTTTAGTCTTTCGTATGCAGTCCGTCCCTTTTCTCGAATATGGCTGCATCATTGTGGAGCGGGAATACTGGTAGCTGTTCTGTAGACTGCAGATATACTATCAAGCAGACATAAGGCTTGGACCTAGGTTGAAATTCCTTCTTGACAGTAATGCGCCGGTTCGATTTTGCCGAGGAGACTTCATGCACGCAATCTGCGCTTTGATTCAGAGAAACAGGACATCTCGTAGGACTTGTACAGGACTTCTCGCAAATCAGCTGTTCTAAGGTGCATTGGACGTGTCAAAAATCTACATGAGCGCGATCGGGCTCAATTGTGAGAGTGGTCTGCAGTCAGGACCTTGGATCTCTTTGCTATGAATTTACGTCTTCAGAATCGAGTAACCATCTTTTGGACCCGCTCTTTCTTCACTACCTCAGACACACACCGTGAAGCTTTCTGATCGGTTTGCAAGAGTGCCAAGCCATACAGCAATCTCTTTGCCGATCAAGTCCGGATTGTCTTCTTGAAGATAATGGATTCCTGGTCCAATCCCTACGCTGTGGGTGTTTTTCAAGGTGCTCGCGTACCATGCAGCCTTGCTCTCTGAAATTAGACCTCCAGGGGTTGCCCAGAACATCAGCTTTGGCATGTTGGTGCGTAACAACCATTCATGAGCGGCCGAAATCACGATGGAAACGTCTGGTGGCGAACCTTCAACCGGGTACTCGTTGGGCCAACGCCAAAGAGGTTCGCGCGAGCTGGGATCCTTGAAAGGTGCTCGGTAATGATCCATAATAGCTGCACTTAAAGGTCGGACGACGCAGCTCGGTAAGAACTCTTCGATGAAGGTGTTTTGTTCAATGAGGAGCTGTCTACCTATTACCGGGTCGCGAAAAGCCTGAAAGGTAGCTCTGGCGGTTTCTGGAAAATCTTCCCACCTCAGAATAGGGTAGACGAATTCCATCAAGACCAGTCCAGACACTCGATGTTCATGGCGCCGAGCCCAGTCTAGGCCCAGCGCGGAACCCCAGTCGTGGAGCACGAGTATGATTTTGCCGTTTGGCACAACAGTCTGGAGGAACGAGCTCAAGTACTTCTCGTGGTCGACAAATCGGTACTGTATAGCCGTGGGTTTCAGCGAGCGTCCCATTCCAATCAAGTCCGGTGCAATGCATCGAGCTTTGTCAGACACGTGTGGGATGATGTTGCGCCACAGATACGACGAAGTAGGGTTGCCATGGAGGAACACGATGGTTTCTTCTAGCTGCTTGGCAGTCCCAGTGCTGATGTAGGCCATCCTCGAATCCAGAACGTCCACTTCGTACATTGGGATGTTCAGTTCGAACGGTATCTCCATGTCCGCCATCTCGAGTGTAGTGGAGGGCTAGAGAGAACTTAGATGTGATTCAATCGTACAGAAGATTGCGGCGTGAGACAACGTCGGATTGCATACCGATAATTATGACTATAGAAATTAGAACAAGCTTGTCTATATATAGCTAGAGCTTGATCAAAAGTTGGGGTATTTAGTAGTCGGCAATTGGTCCACGACGCTAGTGGAGTCATCGCTACGGCCGGATGCTGATGGAATTGACCGGGTCCAGATAGGCGCGTTGCACCAGTAGACCTCGGAGCGGAGATCTGACGATCCTTTAGGGCGGCATCCAACAATGATTAGTGATGAGCCACACTAGGAGATCGCCCTGTGTTCCGTAGTGCGGAGCACACTAATATATCCTTGTCTAGCCCACCGATACGGATGTAAGTCCCACAGTCCGGGAGAATAGGGACTGTTGATGGGTCTTGTCTCTACAGTATAGCGTTCGTTGGGAATATTCAGACTTCGTTGATCACAAATCAAGGAAGCCGAGGGTATTCGGAGCCACGCTGACTGCTCAGCATTGACGATCGCATTTACCAATCCGAGTACGGAGACACACGGACGAAAACCTTACGCACGAAACGATTGCCGACATTTAATGATTATCAAAAGTCCGGCATCAACCGCTCGGCATGCACGCTGCCCGTCTCGAACTAGAATAAAGGCACCGCAAAGCCCGTACAAAATATCTCTAGCGAGTTTGATTTGAGAAATGTCGACTACATCAGGCCCCGTTCTCGCGATGTCACAGATTCTCGGCGCTGCAATGGTATTGATCCAAACAAGTACGAACTCCAAACGGCGGATATCTACTTTTGAATGGGACTGATGTTGTAGTCGTCCTTGCTTGCGCCACTACGATCTGTGCACCGTTTCGTGGGCACAACACTCCTTCGACCTTTAAGAAGCATTTGTTGATGTCATCGATGCGTCGGATGTTTTCAGGCTTGTCTATGGAGCAGATACAGTAAGTGAGCTCAAGCGCGTTAGCTACGAGTTTGTGGATACTGCATATTCTGATGAACCCTCTCCGAACAAGATTCTTTTTTGGCGGTTCAACCGAGGCGAATTACCTGGCTTGGTCGAAGAAGCAGCGCCTCCCGCCAGAGGCAGTGTCCATCAACAATGGAGCTACTAAAGCTTTCTGGATTGGTGATAGCAACGCCGAAGTGGTGATCGTTTACTTCCATGGTAAGTGCATCCCTGCCTCATTCTCGAGCTGTTATTGACTTGTTGAAGGCGGCGCCTTTGTTATGCCGGGATCGCCAGGCCATCTAAATTTCACGTCGTCCATTTCGTCGCTGGCGAAGCAGCATGGCAAAACTGTTGGCATTCTCTTTTTGGCGCATGGTTTGATGCCGAAGTCGATATATCCCTCGCAATTACGCCAAGCAGTGGACCTGCTCCGATATGTTGTGACGGACCTTGGCAAGGCTCCATCGCAGGTCATACTCGAAAGTGATTCCGCCGGTGGCACGTTGATCTTGGGAGTTCTCGGACATTTATCACACCCCCATCCCGAGTTAGAACCTTTGCCTCTTTCTGGACCGCTGAAAGGTGTAGTGATGTCGTCACCTTGGACAAATCTGTACTGTACTGGCACCAATTACGAGCAGAAAAAGATGCAAGATCCAGTACCGCCCTCAATCATACGGCTTTGGGCAGAAAGTTGGCTCGGCAATGCAACGGAAGACTACTACAACTACCCCGCTAAAGCGCCCGCAAGCTGGTGGCAGGGCTTGATGGTTAGAGAAGTGTTGATTGTCGCTGGGGGCGATGAGATGATGCTCGACGATATCCAAAACCTCGGACACCTTTTGAAGGTACCCCTACCCAACAACTTGTGTTCCTTAATGTCACTTTACTAATCCGCTCGATGCAAGTCTGTCCACCCAAAGACCACACTTTTCGTTGAACCACACGGCTTTCATGCACAGCCTAGCATTTCGGGAGACATCGGTCTAGGCGGTGGGGAGCAGTCCGAGGTTATCCGGAATTGGATATTAGAGAGATTGTAGACGTAGACGTAGTCGCTAATCCACTTGTACCAAAATCGTTATGCTGCTTATTCTTCGATGTACACACGATCTACTATTACCCCCTATTACGAGTATAGTTATTATTAGCGGTAATTTTGCTACCGCTAAAGCTAGAGTTACTACAAAATTTCATTTAGCTAAATTAAGTATATAAGATACGAAAGCCCTTATATATATATCCTATAGCTTCTAGCGCTAGTATAATATTCGAATAGTAATATAGGCTAGCTATAGCTATAGGAGACGTATAACCTTATAATTAACTAAATCTATCGGTATTAGCGCTAATAATTATTATATAGCTAAAATACCTCTTTAAATCGGCCCTCCTACTCTTAATATTTAGTATCTATATATATAATCGTTCTTACGTAGGAAGTATATACTAGTAATAGCGGTTTTATTATTCGTACTAAGTATTATATATAAAGTATACTAATAAATAGCTTATATAACGATACTAAAGCTTACTAGCTAATATTCTTTTAAGATTATAGCTATACTAAGTTAACTTAAATATAAAGAAGTAATTCCTTAGCTATTATTACTACTTCTTACTATTTAGAGACTTCTTATATTAAATAGAGTCTTTTATAGTCTAGAAAATTAGTTTTAATAGTATATTATACTAGTACTAGGATAAATAGAATACTAAGTAGTTAATAAGATTAATAAACCTAAGGAGTAAGTATAGAGGCTTTAACGCCTTTAAAATATTTTATAGTCTAGTAAGATAAATACTATAGTATTAGAATAAACCGACTCTAAAGCCTTATTATAGCCTTATTACTTACCTATTTCTCTTATTTTACTTATATTAACTCTTTTTTCTTACTATAGGAATATATCTAGTTACTATAAACGTAAAACCGTATTAGATATCCCTATAGATTACTATATAAACCTCTTTATATACTTTAACCTTACTAACTTATAAATAGTATATATAAGCTTAGGTAAAGCTTAAAGTATAGCTTAGTAGGACGTAGGTATATAGAGGACGGCTCTATATATAGCCTATATTATATACTATTAAGAGTTAGTAGTTTAAAGAGTTAGTAAGAGTAAGCCTAAGGTACCTACTAAGATAGCTATCTTATTTTTATAAGATAGTGTTATAATCCTATAAGTAGTATTACGTAAGTGCTTCTTTAAAGAGTAGGTAGTAGTAAGTATTTAGGTAAGATAACTTAAATATACTATAAATAGTTATAGACCTTTTAGTAAGATTGTAATATAAGTTAAATATAAGTATATTGAAGACATCCTTAGTTCCTATATACCTAAGTAATTATAAGTTACTTTGTAGTGCTTTCCTACTCTGTTCTACAAAGTAAGTACAAAGTATAGAGTAAGTTAGTTACTCTATTATCTTAGCTAAAGCTATAAGATAGAGTAGTCCTTATTCTACCCTAAACTCGCGTATCCTATATTATACTTATAACACTATCCCCCTTCTAGCCTAGCTCGTCCTAAGCTATATAGCTATGTTTCCCTTATCTCGTTATTTGTTATTCGTATATCTTTATACGATATTAAAAGAGTTAAAACCTTCTAGTACCGTTCGTTAAAAACACTTAGCTAAATTTATTACCTCTAAGGAAGAAGTAATAGTCTAAAAATATAGCACCTATATACGTTATTACTAGGTATATCGGGTTCATTTACGCTCTAGCAAATATAGTAAGTATCTAAGTCGCAACTAAAGGTATAATATCTAGATTACTTAGTTAGAGTTTTTACGTCTTTACTCTAAGAAAGAAAAGCTTAATTAGGGAATAAAGGACGCTTAATTAACGTAAGATTCCTTATTCCTAGAACTAGAAAAGTTGTAGATAGCGCTACGTACTACTCGAGCCTATAAGGAACGTTTGTAATAATAGCGCGATCTATTAGACTATTACGCTATAGAAGCAATTACCGTCGAAGACCGTAGTATCTAGGAATAGGAGGCTAAGGAGGTAGCTACTAATTCCCTATTATTTAAGGGTCCTTTAGAAGGCCTTGCCCTAAACCTAGATCCTTATATATAGAGCGCGCTAGAAGGATATCTAGATTCTTTCTAGGATTTTCCCCTAGTTCTAGAGACTACTAAATCCCTACCTAAAATTACAACTAGTCCTAGCTAAGTACCCCTATACGTAATTAACAAGCTAGTATATACTGTCCTATCCCCTAGTATACTCCTTAAGTGCTTACTAATAGTTCGTTAGGTTTTTCTTAGGTTCCTAAGTGTTATTAGAGTCTAGGTATCCCTTCTACTTAACGAGGTATTTTCCGTTAAGTTTGTTAAGGATCTTCTTAACCTTAAAGGTGTCGTTCTCTTATAGCTTAAAGTAGAACGTTGTTTATAGCGGAATCTCTAAGTCCGCTAGTTCTAGTATAGATATATAGAATACTAGATATATCCTTATATCCTTAGGTAGATCGAGTTAGTAGTTATTTAGTCCTTTAATATTACTAATTAAAAATAGTCTAACCTTTATATAATCTAATTTATTTACTTTTCTCCTAGTCTTTAAATTTTTTATAAGAAGGAAGACCCTATCCCCCTCCTTAAGCTAAGGTACCGTTTTTAAATCCTTATACCTTGTCCTAGTAAGGCGTTCTTACTAGTACTATATTCCGGCCCTTACCTCTTCGTAGATTTTCTTAAACTACGTTATATCCGTAATAGCGCGGTCTACTTCTAGCCCTAGTTATAGCGTTATAAATAGGTTTAGGTCCTTTCTAAAGTTTCTAAAGAATAGAGATCTCTTAGTTATTTCTAATACATTATTATTAAGTGTAATCTAGGCTAGTAGTAAGAGAGCTACCTAGTTATTCTATATATAGTTAACGTAGTGTTATAGATATCCTTCTAGTATCTAGTTTAATCGTTTAGTTTATCTATTCGTTTATAGGTAGAAAGCTATTAAAAGCTTATACTTTATACCTATAGCTAATACTAGAGTCTTCTAGTATTTTAACGTAAAGGGCTTATCTCTATCTATAATAAATGTCGTAGGAACGCCGTAGTACTAAACGAGCCTATTAAGTACTAGGCAACCTAATTACTTAGCGTTAATAGTTTCGTTACATAGTATAAAGTATAAGTACTTCGTTAGTCTATTAACTATTATAAGTATAGAATCGTACTTATTTCCTATTACTAGATCCTTTAACTTTAGGAGTTTAATAATAAAGTCTATTATTACTTTATCTTATAGTTAGTATAGCGGTTCTCTAAACTAGAGATTACCGTACTATATATATCGTAATACCTTATTCTTATTATAGCTTTCGCATTTCTTAATATAAGTAGAAACCTTCTTCCTTATATCTAAGAAAACGAAGTTTCTCTTAATATATTCTATAGTTCGTATAATCCTAGGATGTCCTAGAGCTAGTCTATTATAGTAGTCCTATATATACTCTTGTTTCTTATCTTAAGGAACCTTAAGTTTCCTATACTATATTAGGAACTCTTTGTTATCGTCTCGTAGTACTTATATAACTACGTTAAATTCTTACGGGTTCGTACTAAGTAATCTATCCTAATTAACTTTTAGTATATAGTGTTATTATAGCTTATATCCTTCTATATAGTTGCTTTGTCTACTAAGTACGTTAGCGCGCCTATTCTCTTTTCTAGGAGTATATATAATTTCGAATTTGTATTCTCTAAGTAGCTCTAACTATCGTACTTACTATTAGGTAAGAACTTTTATTATCGTAAAGTATATTAGGTTCTTATAATTAAAGTAGATTGTTAGTCCTATAGCTCCCTTATAGTATACTCTCTAGTATTGTAATACTACGACAATTATAAGTAGCTCCTTATTATAAATCTTATAATTTTATTTAGTAGGTATTATCTTTCTTAAGAAGTATATAATTAGATACTAAGTCCTATCGAACTCTTACGTAAGGCATACTCCTATTACTAGATTAGAGGCGTTAGTTTCGACCTATATAAGCTTTATTAAGTTAAATATACGTAACGTTAGCGCTTTATAGTATACTTTCTTAAGTCGTTCGAATAATTCTTACTAGACCTTACTCTATATAAACTAGATATCCTTTTGTATAAGGTTCGTAAGTAGTATAGCTAGTTTCGAGTAGTCCTTAACGAACTTTCGGTTATAGTTCGCTAGTCTAAGGAACGATTATATGTCCTTAATTATCTTAGGTACTAGCTATTCCTTAATTAAGGTTATCTTCTTAGGATCGATCTTGATTCTATTAGTTCCTATAATGAAGCTAAGGAAGCTAACTTCCTTCCTAAAGAACTTATACTTTTTAAGTATAGTCTTAAAGGTAGTCGTACTTAGCTATTTAAGGATAGTAGCTACGTCCTTAGCGTGCTACTCTCGTAATCCTTTTATAAAGATAAGTATGTCGTTAATATAGGCGATAACGGTAATGTTAATAAGATCGCTAAGAACGTTATTAATTATCCTTTAGTATGTCGCTAGTACGTTAGTAAGCTTTATTAGTATAACTAAAAACTCGTAGAGTCTATTTCGCGTATAGAACGCTATTTTATACTCTTCGCCCTCTTTTATCCTAATTATAAAGAAAGCGTCTTATAGGTCGATCTTAGAGTACTACTATACTCTATAGAAGTAGTCGTTTATTTATTTAATTAGTAGTATTAGGTAGCGATCCTTCTTAGTAATTTCGTTTAGATTGTAGTAGTTAATAACCTTTTATCGTTTTCCTCCTTTCTTAGGTATAAAGAATGCTAGTACTACGAATAGTAATTTAGAAGGTTATATTCGTATACTTCCTTCTATTTTTATAGTCTATTCTCTATTTACTTTAAGGTCTACTATAGAAAGCAGGTACATTAGCTAGTAAGGGGGCCTAGATCCTAGTATTAGTTTAATCTTATAATCCTATTATAAGTATTTAGGTAGGGCCTCGAGTCCTATCTCTTCCTAAAAGAGTCGCTTCTACTTCTTAAATTCTTTAGGGATTCCTAGAGATACGTAATTTCCTCCTTTACTCTTACGTTATAACCTAGTTTAGCCTATATTAGTATCTATAGAGTCCGAGCTACCCTTTTGTAGTATCGTTAGTAGTTAGCGATTTATCTCGTTAATCTACCTTTCCTTATCTAGAGTTAAACGCTACTAGCTTCTAGGATAGATATTAGTAACGTATCTATATCTCTTAAACCTAAGTACTCTCTTAACC
>JAABUL010000212.1_pt1 | contig 122368 bp, 138 predicted proteins | sample 5559151 | NCBI WGS metagenome assembly JAABUL01 (sample SAMN10711876, study PRJNA513368) | rock metagenome | isolation source: Antarctica rocks | place: Antarctica: Victoria Land, Pudding Butte sud | reverse complement strand
GAGAGTGTTCGGAGGAACGCCCGGTAGCTACACTTGAGAAGACGGGGAGCAGTCACTCGATGGACGCATTGGCTCTCACCAAGGCTCTTCTCACAAGCGGCGGTGTGTCGTAGTGATAGCAATCAGAGAGGCTATCGTTCGGCTGTCGGTAGAGCTCTTGCCGAAGCCTTGTAGGGAGAGATGGAGTGTGTGGATCCTTAACGTTGCATGCATGCTGGCTAGGTGGTGTTTGGCTATCGGTGCAACGCCCAGCCCTGCCAGAGTCTCACCAGAGACACGGAGATCAGCAAGCTCGCAAGGAAGAGCTTACTGTCTGGGACCTTTATTAGTCTCGGAACAACCATGGAAGGAAAATCACAACTTGGCGACGCAAGTCATGTCCAGACTAAGTAGTAGTGGAGAGCTTGATCACTGGACATCGACATCAGTTGAAATGGCGAGAGGTCGTTGGAGGGGAGCAGTGTGCCGCGGTAGCATTATTACCTCCTACTTGATGAGGAGTCGATATGGTAGCGCTTTTGCACACTCGGATCCTGCAGCCGGTATCCGGGTCAAGGACTGCACTCCTTCAGCCACGAGCTATAGAGTGCATGTACCGTGGCAGAGCGCTGAGGTGGTGTCTGACAGTCGCTTTAAGCCTTGTAGGGAGAGCAGTGTCAAAACCAGCAACGGGAGAACGGATCCCAGAGCGTCCCGAGGGCGCCATAAAGGTGACATGCACGTTGGCATCTTCGGAGGACGAGATGCTGCAACAACAACTTCTGACCAGCCAGATTTCGAAACGTGCATTTATGCGATGCACGGCTGGGTAGTAGCAGTATCATGCAGCTAAGAGGCCTTGATGGAAAAGGCACCAATGTCCCTGCACAAACCTTACAGCGAGCTGGTTAGATGCAGTACATAAGGAGGTAGCTAGCTTCTGCTCTGTGGGATTATCAGCATTAATTACTGTGTGATTGTGTATATATTTCTCCAGCGACAAGACCTTCAGCTTCACAGCATCCACCCATCCGCCGCGGGCCGCACGCACATCCAGGCGTGCTGCAGGGTGCATCAGCAGGGTGGACCGTGAGTACGAGTGCCTGTGTGGCAGGCTCCACACACATTCGTTCGCCGTCGCCAGCGCTCCTGGCATTGCCGCATTTGGGGTACCTTTGGTGCCGCTGCGTCGTGCAGCTGGTGAGGAGAGGAAGGCCTGTAGCTGCTGCGTGCCGCTAGGGCTGAGAGGCGGTCCAGGTGTATTCGCTCGCTCGCATGGCTTGAGGCAAGACCGCTGAGCTTACCTGACCGTGTCCCCCGCTGCCACTCATCTGGCCGTTCTGCATATAACTTAAGCGCTGAAGGCGTATGCGTATGGGTGGCCACATCAGCTCGTGGCAATTGGCTTTCGCCGGAACCAGCAGGATCGCATTTTGCTGTACAGGTTTCTGAGGAAGTCAAGTCTGGGAGACGATGTCATCTACTCCGACGATTCGCATATTTCGAGACCAGCGCCGCTACAGCCCTACCAACGGCCCGTCATTCTCTTCGTCACCTTTCCCAATGGCCATCCCCGGGGCACGCGACCCTGTGCCTCCTCCGTTGCCACCTCCTACCTACATACACGAACTCTCATCAGGCTCCGACCCGGGATGGCAATGGGGCAACGACCCCAGCGCTGCTGATTTCGGCAGACCCGCGTCGGTCAAGGCTGGGTCTAGCCTGTTAGGTTCCTTTGCAAAGAGTACGAGGCTACAGAAAGAGCACGAGAACGCTGCACACTACCCTTTCAACGATGGTCGACGGGGCAGCTCCATCTCTACGGTTACAGCTAGTCGCGAGCAAGACATGATGGACGAGCCTTTCCAGCACAGCGATGAAGATATGCGACCAACATCCAAAGGGTAGGTCAACGCTGTTGGGGGAGACCATGTATACTCGACGGTGTTCGAATCACCTCGCAGCACAGGTGATCGTTTACTCGCTACTGGACCTTGCTGACTGTGGTATATAACAGGTTACACAGCGAGAAACAGCTCGAACAACGATCGCTTGAGCAATCCTCTCAGTCTTACGACAAACAACTACTGAGCAGAATCGGGGGACCTAACACACCCAGTCGAGGCTCGCTTTCTCATTCATCAGGAAATTTGCTCGAAAATGCCCAGCTTGCACCAAGTGATGCGGAGCGGCGAAACAGCTCCCTGCGGCCGCTATCAATGCCTGAGAAGAGACACGGATCCATAGATTCACCCTCGAGTACGCGCTGGCCGTCTTCTGGTGCAATCTCTCCAGGTTTCACAGGATTCTGGCAGGAGCACGGTCCACCAGATAACAGCCGCGGCGGAGCAGCACACCGAAGCAGCCTTACCTCTGAAGACGTTACATCTCACCGCGGTAGCTACGATGATTCCATGTTCGTCAATGATGATTTTGCTATGGAAGACGGGCAGATGAGCAACCTCAACATCCACGATCGAAGCGCGGGGTCGCCGAAGGCCGGCTCGAAACGTCGGGCGTCCTCACCGCCACGCGAACGCGATGATAGATCCTCCATCAGCAGCGCTCCTGGGCCTAACGAGCTCTATCAGCGGCGGTCATTGCACCAACTTCCGAACCGTGGCTCTCCGATCTCGCGATTCCATCCCAACCATTCCTCCATCTCCTCCGCTTCATCACTTGGCGCCCGCCACGGTTCGCTGGGATCCTCACTCGGCCTTTCGAGCGTGCCGAGCAGTGCAACCAGTTATGCATCGGGTGGTCGCCTATCGCCAGGCGCCCTGTCTCCGCCCGTTGAGATGGATGCGAGGTTGGGTGCGCCTTACGGCGCTAATAAAGTTTTGAACCCCACTTCTCCAATGGCGCATCACCAGCGGACACCTTCGGAGAGCACTCAAGGCGGCGGAACACAGCCATCCATTGACAGTGCAGCGCATTCTCGGAACGGCAGCTTGTCACACATGCAGGGCGTTTATATGTGTGAGTGCTGTCCAAAGAAGCCGAAGAAATTCGACTCGGAAGATGAACTTAGGTACGCAAGCCCTTATCTCTTGCCTATCTCTCAGACAGCTGTAGTATGGTCTGATCTAGTAGGAATACCCACTGACCGCATGGCAGGCTTCACGAATCCGAGAAGCAGTACGTCTGCAACTACTGCTCGAACCGATTCAAGAACAAGAATGAAGCCGAAAGGCACCAGAATTCTCTGCATCTCCGCCTCCATTCCTGGTCGTGCGCTGCACTGACAGGCATTGAGGCAGCATTCCACGTCTCGTCGAACGGCGCCGATGTATGCGGCTTTTGCGGGCAAGAGTTCTCAAACCCTCCGCAATGGGACATCCGCGCCGAACACCTGAACCATGTCCACAAGTTCGGCGAGTGCAACCAGGCGAAGAAGTTCTTCCGTGCCGATCACTTCAGGCAGCATCTGAAGCACAGCCACCAAGGTACCAGTGGGAAGTGGACGAATATGCTCGAGAACACGTGCATGAAGGACGAACCTCCTCCTCCTCGACGACCGGGTGCTGTTGGCCCCATTTCGATTGTGGGCCAAGCCCCTCCTGCGCTTATGGTTTCAAGATCTGGCTTGACTGGCTCGGATCCCGGTGCCCCTAACAGAATTGACGAAACACCTAATGACAGTTAACGACTTGACGACGGCGGTTGATTTTAGTGTCTCGATCTGCTTTGATCAGGTTGACTGCATCTGCATGCATGATGTGTACTGTGGAGCGGTCTACACTTTGGAGACCATATATGCTTATCTCCACCACTTGTTGCATTTATGCGGCGCTACTACTGCGAGGCCAATGAAGCATACCGGGAGACAAGGAAGGAACGATTGCATGTCCAAAAGCTATATCGCATCAAAATGCATCCCACCTCGCGCTATCCACACCCCAGCAGCGCAGCGTGGCGAGGGTCCAGCTTGGGATTAGCTAATGCCACATGGATGCATACTGTAGAAGCACTTAAAGATTTCCCAATGGTCACACATCGAGACAGCTGGGCCTGTCCCATCCAATGCCTCACTGTAGAGCTTACAGCTTGTTTGGACAGCATGTACCCCTCCAAGTATATTGATGCTGCAACAGCCCGCTTCATCCTTGTCTCAACGCCGGTCGACGATGGGGCACCATCATGCTCGTCTGGTGGAGCACGGTCGGTGAGACGCGTTTCACCATACTGCGACAACGACGCTCTCGCTCTCGTACCGACGGCGCTCCCCGTTCTCAAAGTCTGCCTTGGATGCCCCAAATTCATCTTGCCGTCGCAGTGATTAGAAGCTCGCGCCTCAGTGCAGGTGCAGTAGGTCGCGTCATCATTCGGCAGAGGATTACGAGGGTGCTGACTCCAAGCCTAAGATCAGCGCTTGAACACTTTCTGTGCGCCACAGTCGGCGGCCTGAAGACGCGCAGCCCTACCCGCGCAGTAGTGCTGATTCCCGATGGTACACGGACCAATGATCAGCCCTAGGAGGTGGTCTTGCGGTATGCACATGCAAGTCTAGGTCGTCTGCGTGGTGACTTGTGAAGTGAGCCCGGATGTGCGTGTTTTCCGAGTGCTCTAACCAGACTGGGCTGCTGTTGTCAGAGGGCTTTTCCATTTCATTAGCTGGGTTGCAGCAACTCGCTTATCAGAAGTTGTGCCTCCCGTGCTTCGTTGACCTATTGTGTACGTATGGGTTCATCAGACAATCTCCGATGATCAACAGGGCAGGGTGTCCTCCACATGGAAGGTCTTCAGCCACCGGACCACCATCCCAGGGCGCAACATCACCGCTGTACGGTGCTAATGGTTGGCTTGACTGGGAGAACCGTCTTAACGAGTAGTCAGCCCTCCCAATTCGTTCGCGTACAACGATGCCAGAGTTCACCATGTTCCATTTCATCTCGTGATATGTTGATCAACGAGCCGTGGCTTCGAGCATATTCACAATGCACGTGAGCCAGAGCCTGAACGATGCATTGGACGTATGAGCATGTTGCAACGCCTCCGCTCCATGTTCGAGATGTTGGCCTCCAGATAGTAGCATCAGCGTGTCGTTTGACCAGTGAGGGATGCGGACAGCGCACCACACTCATCGGTCTCCTCGCTTGATCTCAATATTGACACTCGTGCACTCGTGGCACGAATGCTTGGCGGATATAGGTTGTTTCTACACCGCTGTCCACTTGCGGGTTTGGCAGAGTGTTGTTAGTCCATGCTGCAGTAGGTACAGAGGGACCCTCCTTGTAGCGGTTGTACTGTTAGTGCTGTGAGCTCCTCGAATTCGACCGTAGGAGTCTGTCACATGAAAGTTATCCTGGTGCGGTTGGTGTAAGGAAGCTTGTCAAATCAGATATGTAGACGCTCGGTGACGCAGTTTCACACGCACTTGCTTGCAACGGCTACCTACCGATCGAGGTGGAAAGTAACGTTGCACACGGCCCGCTTCTGTTCCATACGAACACGCTGAACGGGTACCCTTCGCGACCCGCTACAGTGCATCGACACGCAGTGCTGTTCGGCGTGGGCGAGGTGGGGTGCGACAACGCTTCAGCGTCTCGTCTCGGGAGTCCTCATGGAGTCAATCAAGCACTCATCCTGGTTCGGGAGGTGGATTGAAACGATCTGCAGCTAGCATCTACAGCATCTACGCGGGCTGACTGCAGGCCACCACCACTTTCTGGTCCACGAGCCGGATCGACGAGATGACGAGAGGTCCCACACTCCTGTAGAGAGCCCCGCTGCCTCGGAGACTTTGCCAAGCATGATGCTCGTGTTGCTGACGGGCTGAAACCCTGCTGACTGGGGCGCGCGAGCGCGGTGGGATAGGGTGTTCCGGTGGCCTGATCGTAGACTGTTGGTGGTATGAATCGTCAGACCTCAATCCACACTAGGATAACCAGAACGTCTGCATATCTGCCAGTAATCCGCGTGAGGTTGCCGTCTCATAGCAGCTCCCGGTTTGATGGCTATTTCGAGGAATCTCAGAAGTCCTGTAAATACTGCTGTTGGCTCCATGATCGTGTCAATAGTTTCGTTTGCGTACAAAGACTGGAGAGATGTTGTCGTAGTGGTCTGTAAGAACCTTAATTCGTGGCAGCTATCCTGGGGTGCCACCAGGCACAGAAGGGAAGACAGCACCGTTCCGCAATCGCTCGCGATGCCTCTTCGCCATCTCAGCATCTCTCTTCTTCTGCACTCGCATTTGGTAAAAGCTCTTGTGCAGCTCAAAGACTCGCGGGCCGTCGAAAACAGCCTTCGCTGGCTCCTTTTTCTTCTCGAGTTCCTTCAGCTTGTCCTCCTTCTCCTTCTCGTCCTTCTCATCGTCCTTCGTTTCGGCTTTCTTCTCCTCCCTCTTGCCTTCTTTCTCGTACTCCTTCTGCTTTCGTCGTGCGAGCTTCGTCCGCATCTTCTCTTCGAACTCCTTCTTCACCACCTCGATCTCTTTCTCCAATTCTTCTTGCCGCTTCTTCTCGGCCAAGTCGTCTTCATCCTGCGGGATCGCAAACTTGCGGTCTTTCAAATGACCTGGACAGACATGGAACCAGTCGTCTGAATCCGGCGTAATGAGCACTGTGGACGATGGTTTATAGCAGATCCAGCACGCCTTTGCGCTGGATTCGGCGACCAGGCGGCGATGGTACAGATTCTTCGACGCCATCCGCTTGACACTCGTAATATCACAACATCTGCTACGTGATCTCGTGCGCTTTGGACCGCTAAGCGCAGAGCAAGTGAAGTTAACAAAAGTGGTTGGTATCAAGGTCTCTATGCATACTCGGCTCGGCAAGTGTGACATGGGTCGGCTTGTGGAGGGACGCGACTTTTGTCAAAGCACGGCATCACGTGCTTTCACATGCAAATTTCACATGTTGGGTGATCACGTCCACGGCAACATACCGTGTAGGATATCTCACCACCAATAGGGAAGGGGCGGGGAGATGGGCGTATTGATGGCAACTGATCCTAGGCATAGGACAAGGCAGAGAACTCCTCCGACTCGATTTTTCCTCACTATTGCTGCGGCTTGCCGGTATTCGCATATTGTAGCATATTACAGATACTCTCAATCCTCCTAATGCAAAATCAACTCGTCGTTCACACGCACCCTTGCTCCTTCCCAGTGATCTCTATGCTCTGCCCCGCTCCTCCGAGGACTCCTGCAACGACTCATCCTTCGGACCTTCCTGCCTAGAAGAAGAAGAAGCAGTGATCTTGTTAGTCTGGTCCTTGTTGGAATGGACCTAATTCTAGTGGAATAAGGGTCTACAGAGCCTCAAACCAGTAGTCTTGCTAGTCTTAATAGGCCGGAATAGGAAGGTGGAAGCGAATTGTCTACTGAAGGTGAATACAGTGAATATCTGGCTATTACAGAGGCTCCAGCTCATCCAGCTCGTCTACCGGCTTAGTATTAGGCTATAGTAATGAGGTTGTATCTACCAAATTGTGCTAATAGAGGTCTCTAAACAGTGGCCAGTACTGAATACGAGGTATAACACGCTACAAACGCGTCCGACGCGCTTAAAAGACCGGACGGACATCCCCTTCCAGCCTTACTCGGCTCGCATCGACCTTCCGAATGAGGCAGTTGCATTCCACTGGAATACATTCACTCAGACCACTGGAATCAGACCAATCAGAAGGCTATTCCACGACCAACTGCTTGGCACCACGTGCCAAGCATTCCAACGAGGACCAGACCAACAAGATCACTGAGAAGAAGAAGACTCCTCATCGATGTACATGCCCTCCCCACATCGGCCGAGACTTCCTCGCTATCGGAGATGTGCAAGTCCTCGATGTGCTATGTTGTGACTGTCCGACATGACGTGACTGTCGTGTCCGTCCGCAGTGACAGTCCCATACAAAGAGAAAGTACGGTCTACTCCGAAATGACAATCCGACTCGATGTGGCTGTGCGTGTCGGAATGACAGTCCGGTTCATTGTGAGTGTCCAGATCATTGTGTCGGCGCAATTGGAGGTGGCTGTCCTGTTGGAAGTGATAGTACAGTTCACGCCCTTCTCCTAGTCGCCATAGCCTACCACTTATCATCGTCAGAAAACTTCTCACCCTCAGGATCCTCAGCAAAATTTCCATCCAGGTCCGTCTCTTAGCTCCGCTCACGCTCTATTCGATGTCAGAACTTCGATGCCTTCGAAGTACCTCCCATGACCTCCATTCTCCGAACGTCTTGGCCGACAAGGAGTTTTTCCGATCGGACCGAGCTCCAGCAGATCCAGGCTCTCCGACATCTTCATGGCCTTATAGAACGTGAACAGCTTAAGCTGCTCTCCACGGCTCGGTACTTCGCCGTCCCTCAGGGTAGGTACCGTGCGTACCTCCGAGACGCGGTGCGCAAGAGACACGAAGAACGTCAGAATAGCCTTCTGCCATTTCCCGGCCTTTTCTCCTTCTGGTCCTTCGAGGTCTTTGCCCCATATGCCTTTCATGTCGACAACGTGGTCCTCGTACTTGAAACAGGCCTTGGGAATGGTAAGGGGGGCCTCAAAAAACTTTGCGCGAATGAGTGCCTTCTGCTGCTCTCCAGTGGCCGCTTGCCAGATATGGACGCCCCGAGCGTTGCGAACGAGCACCAGGATACAGGAACGGAGGAATGAGTGGGTGTGGCATTGGACGTCAGATTGATAGTCCTTGCGATGGTCTCTGTGGCTGCCGTAATTCGAGAGGTTGACCAGCGGGTTTCCTTTCAGGCTTGCCTACAGAAAGAGGGATAGAAGGGTCAGCAAGTTTCACTGTCTCTCCGAAGATTTCAGAAGGTCTCAGAGCACGACATGAAGTTCGATTGCGTCTTGGAGAGCCCATCAATTAATTCTTTCCTTGACATCATCGTTGGCGAAACCGAACATCATGGTGAAGATTTCTGCGATACGCTTCGTTCCATCGTCGGATTGCCGGCCCAGCTGAGAGCGATGTGCCAGATGGTTGTCTTCAGCCCGGTTCGAGGGCTATTGTAATCGTCCTTGGAGGCGGCCATTTGCACGCTCCTTCCTCTGTGCTTGCACGAGGACGGCGATATACTCATCGCAGCCAACTTCTTGTTCTTTTTATCCTTGTTGTAGGCCTTAATGAAGTCGTTGATTTGTGTCTTTTTGAGGCGGCCGAACTTGACATGGATCTCGACTTCTTCGCCCTGAGGCGTTGGTGTGATCGGACGGCGAGCGTAATCGAGTGATTGCGGTTCAAAAGCCGACGGAGTGTGACGACGTCCGTGGTGTTAGATGGTGGTGTGAGGAAGTATTGTAGAAGTGAGGAGGTATGGAGAAGTGGAGGGGTAGTTTTGACAATTTCGTTGCTCTGTACCTTCGTAAGGCGGCTTTGTTTGATTTGGAACTCGATCTGTTCACGCTGGGGCGTCGTTTTTTGGATGGCGAATGTAATTGATCGGTGCGGTACATAAGACTTGACATATGGATTGATGCGGCCTTTCACCACCACCACGAGAACCCTGGTAGAACGTGATCCGGAGGTAATCATGGCTGCAGCGACCGTGATTGAGCGGTTGCGCTGAATTATGTGGAGGAGTTCTTGATGGTCCATATTGGTGTAGAAGTGGTTGCATATGGAAAAGGAGGTTGATGGTGATGTGAGAAAGAGGAGGTGAATGTTGAAATGAGACAGAGGAGTTGGAAGTGGATGTTGATGCGAGAAGGAGGAGTTTGTGATTAGCTAGATGAAAAAGATAAAGACGTGGAAAGTAGTGAGGACCATATGAGAAGTCAGCCTACATGACCTACTGCGCGTGCGTTGACTCCTTCATTAATCCAAGCGCAGCCACCACTCACTTGTCGAATGACAATAGTCAGCCTGAAGCCGGATTTGCAATTGCAGTGAGGCTCCGTCAATGCGTGTCTCGCAAACCGTGAGCATAGAGAATTTGTAGTGAAGCTGGCTGCTATCTAGCTTGTCCTCGATGCTACTCCTACAACGGTCAGCCTGAGTCACAGGTTTTCTCCCAAGCACTGTTGATATTGAGAGCCAGAATGCGAGGAATGTGGCCAGCAGAACGGCGATGAGTACACCTACAAGTAATATGGTTGCTTGTCATCATAGTGCTCATGGTAGTAATAAGGCTGACTGTGCTAGGAGGCGTCCAACGAGAGACGGAACTCGGAAACCCTACAACCAGGTGATGAGTGGTCATGTAGTTCATGATGAGGTAGTTTCGTGGCCACCTGATATTTCCATCCGACGATAAGCCTGCTGTTGGAAAGACACTGCCGGGTGGAAGGCGAGGCCGTTGTATAGTGCAGAATATTGCTCCGTTGTCCATCGGGTGGATGTTGGGTGTGCTGCGTTTCCGAGGTCCTTTCGAACAAGACCGTGAAGGTTCAACGGCACCCGGATACTTTGACGGCGCATATCCGTATATGAGAGAGCATAACTCTCAAATGCAGATCGTAGCTCGTCACGAAAACAGAGTCCGCAGAGCGATATGGAAATACAACACACGTCAGTCTTATTGCCGTTGGTCGTATCCGTTGTCTCAGTCTCATGCAGCACATATTGGATGCATGTGCTGATGAGAGGATGTGGGGTTCGTGTCACCTTCACATGTGAACAGCATCGGATGTAGGATTCTGGATCGGAATAAGGGTCGACGAACCTTGCAGGGCTTGTCGTCGAGCGTTTGAGCTTCGCGGAGCGACGCCCGATGGGTGTGAAAGTGGAGGTGGAGGTGATCATCAGTACCGTATGGCGCCCGCGTTTTGTGTATATTTCCGACCGCCGAAGTCCTCTTCTGGCGAGATTAGAAGAAGCACAGAGAGGGCTGGCCATTCGCTGGGGCGCGTACTAAAATAAGGCGCCCCTCCGCCGTGGGATGAAGAGTGGGCGTGCTCGTGGATCCCGATTGTGATTCGCACGGCTAAAAAGAGGCTTCGTCTCGTTGGGGTGAGCCAGTGAACAGGCTTGCAGCCCCTCTCTCACCCGAGGACTTCGTGGAGTTGGCTCCTGTCTGTTTCCGGCCACGGGAATGTGAGACTCTTCCTACCTCTTCCTCCATCATCGCGACAGTTTCTCGAGGAGAGAGGCAGCGACGTGAAAGAGCGTCGACGTCGAGTGTGTTCTGCGACCGCGGCTGGAGTCCGAAGCGCCGAGTGGCGGGAAAAAGGAAACCGCGAATCACGCCTTGTACTCCCGATTGTCTCTTCGCACGCAATTCGATTCATCGACGCCAAGGTGACCTCACCAGCCCATCATGTCTGGATATAACACTGCTGGCCGTCGCGCGCCGAACGTGTCGCAGTACGTCCACGGCCTCAATACCATCCCGGCGCCCGGCCACGAGCTGCCGAACGAGATCGCGCACCTCGGCGACGACCTCGACTTCCTCGCCCACGCCGACTTCTTCGACTTCGACAGCTTCAACCCGAATGCTGTCGAGTACAACAACCGCTCGCCGACGAATGGCGACCCTAAGCATACCGGTGCGGTGCATGGTAAGTTGCCGTCCGCTGCCACGTCGCACCCGTTTTGACCATCATCACTAACCGATCCTTCAGGCCCGAACTACCAGTTTGGCGAGTTCCAGACCTACCCACCAACCGTGAGCTCATCCCCGGCTTCCACCGCCCTTCATGGCCAATACCCGCCGCAGCCGCACCATCAGCTGGCATTCGCTCAGCAGGCCGGCACCAAGCGCAAGTCCAGCGTAGCAAACTCGCTTCCGTCTGCCGCCGACTTGGAGGAGACTTCACGTATGGCAGCCGAAGAGGATAAGCGCCGTCGCAATACCGCTGCTTCCGCGCGCTTCCGCATCAAGAAGAAGCAGCGCGAGCAGGCCCTCGAGAAGGCGACCAAGGACATGACCGACAAGCTCACGGCGCTCGAAGGCAAAGTGCAGCAACTCGAGATGGAGAACAAGTGGCTGAAGGGGCTGATCACTGATAAGAACGACGGGAAGGCGATAGAGACGATGCCAAAGGAGACTGACGACCGGAAAACTGATGACAACACTGACGGTGTGGGCACGCCGGAGGAGGAGGACGACGCTTTGGTTGTGTAGACGGTCGATGTGTTTAGTCCACCGGCCAGTTTTCTCTTATGTATTGGGTTCTTACCTTGTCCCAGCTGGGCAAATGACTTCGCATGTGGATGAAGATGGGTATGTCCTCGACAGGAGATGCGGGACGCGGAGATGATTTTCTATCCTGTCGTATAGGATAATCGAGATCTTCTGAAAGGAGATCTGTTGGTACCTCAATCGTTGTCTTCTTTCGTCGTGTGGTTTGTGCTTTTCGCCGCCTGCTGATGTTGCTCAGGACCGCTCCTTAAACCCTCCCCAGGCAGCTGCACCATTGATATATGGACACATCTGCTCTGCGTATCCATCGCTTACACTCTACCAGGCAGCTGCACCATTGACTCCACGAGTCGACCATGTTCATGGAATGGCTGCTACACCTCGTCAGGCTGCCATTGTCGCACACGATCATGTCATCGGCAGTATAAGACCTGCTCGATACTTCAACCACAGAAAGATGGCCAAACTATCTAGCTTCACCGTCCCATCGTCATACTTGCACGCGTATGAGAGGCTTACCATCTCGTCTCACAATCTCCATCGAGCACTATGGCGCACCATCACTGGACCAACTCTGAAATGCCTATACAGGATACATTCACTTCAGGGAGTGGCGCTGACCGGCATGACTACCACGAAACTCAGCTCGAGGATATCCTTCCCGTGGACCAGGTTGTCAACGACACCGGCGAGAATCTCGAAAATGTCGACGTTCTTGAGACCGAGCCACCTCAGGCTATCTTCCAACGCTCCGTGCTCGATGCCTTCTCGAAGGCACTCCAATGGCAGACGCGAAAGGCTACGTTCACTTGTGGTGGCACCCTTCCAATCCTCCTTACACCCGAGGGAAGGATGAAATCAGGAGAGCTAACACCTATCCTGAACGAGCGTTTCAATGGCCAGCGCATGATGGCGAGGGGTGTTGCAGTACGTTGGGGCTCAAACGGTGCAGGTAGTGCGCTCACTCTTCCTGCACTTGATGCCGGAGAGGGGGAAGCACTGCAAAGGCTTATAGGCGACTGCAAACCTGCCACTTTCGGCCGTGGTGGTGAAGATGTGTATGACGAGTCCTACAGGCGGGCTGGCGCTCTGGACACGAAGGAGTAAGCACCATTTCACGGTCGTGCTTGACGCTGAACACTGTGCTAATCTTACTCATCATCCTTTCAGCTTCATGACCGACTTCTGCCCATATGAATCTGGTCTCGTTTCAATTATCGAACAGTACCTACTGCCACCGGTTGCTGGCGAGCTAGAACCGCAAGTTGAACGATCCAAGATTGGAGAGAAGTATGGTCTGACATTCGACCAAGAAGTCAAAATTCATGCAGCTATCGAGCGGCGAGCACGTGGGCGAGGAGATTTCGTAAACAGCTCCAATGTCCAGCCGTGTCTGGAGGAGCTGCAGGTCGCTCCAGCCACAACCGAGGAGATGTTTTCTCTTTTGGGTCAACTTGACAAACTTGGTTCTGGACTCACAGAAAAGGCTGACTTGTTGGACGTCCTGGCGGCGCGGCTCAGCACTAAAGCACGAGAACAGGGTTCCTCAACACCTTCACGGGAAGTTGGACCTAACGACCCGAAGAGAAAGATGCTAAGCTGCGGTCTCCGTGCCGAGCTGTATAAGCTGAACGTCTACAGTGGTCCCTCTGGCGTCTTCAAAGCCCATGTCGACACGCCAAGAAGCGATATGCACATAGGGAGTCTCGTCGTCTGCCTTCCCGTCCCCTTCGAAGGTGGTGCCCTGGCCGTCCGACACTCTGGCAGGGTAAGCACTCATAACAAGGCCCCTCACGTCTGAAGCACTGCTAATCGGTTGACCACTGAGAACTGCAGGAAGTGGTCTACAAATGGGGCACAGACAAGCCTGCAATTCGCTGGGCAGCCTTTTACAGCGACTGCGAGCATGAAGTACTTGAGGTGACTTCTGGACACAGAGTCACATTGACTTACAACCTCTATTTGGCTCCTGGAACGGGATTGTTAAATGGAGCGCCGAAGTGCCTCGACCCTCCCTCCTTGCCATTATTCGGCCACCTGCACAAGATGCTGGCCGCAGAGCGTTTCTTTCCGAAAGGAGGGTATTTGGGTATCCATCTAGCTCACAGCTACCCACATACTCACCCACGACTCCATCAGTTCGTGCCAAGTATGCTTAAAGGCTCAGATATGGCACTCTACGAGGTCGTTGTAGCAATGGGACTAGCTGTTGTCCTGGATCCGACTGACAAGAACAATCTCTCCTCAGAAGATGTAATCCAGTGTCTGGAAGAGATGTACAAGAAGCAGCGAAAGTCGGGTGGGTCTGTGACATTCCTATCAAAGCTGAAGGAGCAGAAGATCAAGGACGGTGACCTCCGCGGAGAGCCCGAGTACGGCGAAGACGACGATCATTTCGATGTTGACAATCTCGATAACTGGTTCATCTTCGATGAGGACGAACGTCCTTCGGACTACGATTCCGATGAAGCGCGGGAGCGATGTCCGCCAAAGGTTCTGGCCCTGAAGAAAAGGTGCGACGCCCGTACCATGATTACTTGGCTGGGCGAGAAGGGCCATACTGAGATGAGTGAGACACTGCTTGCGGTGAGTGCGCTGGGTACGTAGCTGTCCTTTTGATCGAGTGTATCTGACGACGCACTGCAGTACGGTAACCAAGCCGAGCTTCGGGTTAGATACTCTAGTGCTGCACTCATTGTGAAGATCCCGAGGTGGGCTCCAAGACAGGCACAGTTCGGAATCCCAGCCACCAAGCCGATATACTGAGCACGCAAAGGCAGTCGCAGCTGCTCCCGGCCCACATTAAGTTTTTGGCAATGTGATTTGGCTCTGTGGCGTTCGAGATGTCTGCTTCAAGGATGGTGCCTAGCAGGTCAGAGTCGTTTTCGAGCATCGTTTGAAAATGAACCGTGATCGCTCTCATGCTGCACATACGTGAAGCTGAGCACCTGTGGAGGTCTGTTGGAATAGCCAGAAGCCAAAGATAAGTAGATTGGTGTTTGCTTCCACAAGTCACGGCTAAGTACGAGCATCGCGTTGACGAACGTCACCCGCAATACCACTTACATCAACCTCACTGATTCTCGGGTGAGATATCGCAAACAGTAGCCACTTCACTCGCACGTCACTCGCGACACAACGCCGGCGAACAGCTCATGCCGTGTATGGTTGTGCCAGAGAGGCAACGATGCACCGCCTGTTGAAGGACCACGAAATCGCAACCTCCGTCCGGCCGCACGACCTCACTCAGCACATGCGACAACAAGCAAAACTCCTCGCGCTTAGCACATCTATATCAACGGGCCAACAATATGTGCAACTACACCACGCCAGTAACGTGGGCTTGCGGTCACACCACTGGCACAACCACCTTCGATGGCCTCTGCAAGGAGAAGAACGATCTGCGCAGGAACAGCCAGCCATTTGAGACATGTCCGCCAACCCCTGGACTTAACGAGGTCAACGACAAAGAACTCTGCTGGAGATGCAAAGACCTGGTACGATTCTCCAACGGCACCCTCCCGGCCAGCATGGTGGTTCCTGCCGGCGCTCTCAGCAGAATTGGATCGGATGAAGTAGCGAAAGACATGTCGAAAGGCTTTGCAGACCTTGTGAGGCGCGAGGCACAGAAGCAGAAAGAAGAAGCCGCCAAAAATGCCTCATTCGAACAGAACAAGCTAGATTTCGACCAGGATCTCACGCGACTGGGGTCCAAGCTTGAGAAGATGAGGAAGAATCAGGTGAATCCTGAGCTGGAGGCTCTGTATGAGCAGTATCAGCGTCTGGCGGCTGAGATGGGCACTGGGGAGGGCGGAGATACCGCGTCTCCTGGCGACGAGGCGGAGACTGATCGGAACATCAAGGAGTGCGATGCCAGAGAGTCGGAGCCCCCGAAGGCGAAAGAGCCGCTGCCTGACGAAGTGCGTCAAGCTTGGATGGCGTGGCAATATGCTAAGGACCTCAATTTGCCTGCTACCAAAGAGAAGGAGGAGAGGTTCAAGACGGTCGTGTTAGCGTTCAAGGCGCAAACGAAGGCCAAGGCGAAGGAGCAAGCGAGATTGAAGAAGCGCGTCGATCTCGACAAGAAGACTGACGACGGTAGTCATCATGAGGGTGATGACAGGTTTCAGAACGTCCTGAGTGCCATGAGTAAGCGCCAACAATTCATGCCAAACGATGATGCAAAGTACTGGAAAGAGCAGGAGGCGCTGGAGGCGCAGAGACCGATGCCGTTGATCAAGCCGTTGGACATCAAGCCGCCGAAGCCCAAGCCGCCGCAAGTCCCATGCTTCGATACAGCTACCGACCAGGTGGCCTTGGAGAGATCGTGGAGGAGTATGCGAAAGATGGCGTCTATGGGACTGTACGTGGATCCAGTTGAGTGGGCTTCCGTAGATATGGCGCTAAAACGCCCGGCCTGAGCACGACGGTGGTGGTATTGGACCCAGGCTACTGAGCAGGACCAGTCACAGTACAGCAGCATGGAGAGCGTTGGGTTGGAGGAGAATGTTACGCACGACCAGGGCCCGGGACGATGACCTGCGTTCTCGCAGTTGGCGAGAGCGCCGTCGAGATGTCATCTGGTGGTACGACAGCATATCGAGAACTCGGCTCCGTCGAGATGCGTGGAAAAAAGTGACAGTGGGCTAGAACGCTGCGCTATGCTGGTATATTCAAACAAAGTTGGCCGTACTGCTCGTGACTTCGTAGCTGACTTTATGACCGTCTTCCGCGCAACCGCGAGAATCTTCCAGGTTCCTTCTCAGTCGTTTCGCTGCTTGGCTCGCCTTCAGACGACTCGCCTCTGTACGTTTTCTTGCTGCCTCGCTTCCGGCCAGTTCGCACGTCTCGTCTCGAAGCGCAGCAGCAGCACATTCCAATTTGTATGATGAACGCCAGAATGGACGTGCCTGCTGCTATCCACATGAAGACAAACATCTCAATGCCAATGGTTGCGCCGATGTTGATTTGGGTTGCCGCGGTTATTGCATTCTTCATGATGATGAACTATTGCGAGCTTCAAGTTAGCAAGCGTTCTGAGGGGTAGCCTAAGGACGTGGGCGGCTCTTACCAGAACAGTAGCAATAACAGCACCCACTGTCGTCAACAGGGCGGTGATGAAAGTGAATATCGTGATCGGGAAGGTCGCCCACCGCGAGTACACCGATAGCGGCACGATGAACATCATGATGAAGCTCATGCATGCTCCGGTCAAGAAGAGGCCGAACATCACTTGCGAGACAACCCGGATGAGTTTGAGGATATCATCAACCTGTGCCGATAGAGCAACTACGTCTCGTTAGCATAACGGTTTCTTTGTAGTCTCTAATCATTTCACGTACTCGTCGCACCAGCCAACAGCTCATTTTGCAATATCTCCACAGGATTGAACCAGTACAGCGTCTTCGGCTTCGAGCAGAAAGTCACGCCTGCTCCGTTGTATCCCTCGCAAAACCCCCATAGACCGACCGTATAGAAATCATGGAGACCTAGTGTTTGGGCTATCGAGTTGATCAGAACCGCGTTGGGTACGCGTACTGGGATGATGTTTGATAGATCCAGGCTGATGAAGTGGATTTTGTTCCGTATGGGGCTGATGCTGGTGTCGCCAATCTCGACCAGGATAATGAACACGAGGGAGATGAGCAGGAGGAGAGAGCTGAGGAGAGCCCATATGAGGCGTGTCCGGGTGGCTCGTTTTATCTGGTCCTTGGAAGGGTGGAATTCGTCGTTGACCAAGGTCTCGGAGGACTTTTTCTTGCGGCCGAACATCTTGGAGGAAACCAATGGGTCGCTTGGTATGATGTTCGAGCCCAACGCTGCGAAGTAGGGTAGGAGGAGAGACGAAAACGGGAGGTGAGGTTATCACGCACGAGACATTAGGAAACGTAAAGCATACAAACAGATAGCTGATGAAAGCCTGCCCAAAACATCAAGCTCCCAACGCTTTCATGAAAGCTACAGCACAGATACCTTACGTCGCCGGTGTGCGTGTCGGTCGTGGCCAGACGTGAAAATAGAATAGCTCGACGTCACTTTCCTGCCGGTTTAGGGTTCATTCGGAGATGCCTTCCTGGCTAGCGTCAACCTTATTATGGCGCCGTTGTCGATCTTCGCGTGGTATCTGGGAATTGTATTGCTGAAGATGCACAGAAGATACCGTATATTGGGGGTGCAATGCCACATGGTATCTAAGGAGCGTCTTGGTACTCAACAATGGAATATTCAAGTGGAAGAAGAGCGTCGAGCAGAAAGTGACCTCGTACACGACGCGACACACTCCCCTTGGCCAGACGTCATCTGCATCGAAAGTTTTTGGCCGCAATCTGTGCACTGAGGGCGCTTTTATTGAGTGGGTATCCTGGCGGAGCCTCAAAGGTTGGGACGCCATCTCGTCTTTCACATGTTCTAATACTGTTGTTCTCATATCTCATCGTCTCGTCTCCTGGTGGATGGTATCCGATTCCTTCGTCAATCAGCGGCCGAAGGCAAGCAAGATGCTTCCAGCAACACTACTGCTACTCTGTGTAACAGCTCTCGAAGCACGAGCGCTAACAACAACCAATGAATTTTACTCTACTACCTTTTCCACCCTATCATCAATCGCGAGTTCTAACTTCGATGGTACACGGTACACATACATCTCTGTGGATGGACAGAGCACTGTGAGCACTGCGTCGAGAAATGCAACAGGGACTGCATCATCGAGCGATTCGCAGATCACACGGAGTCAAACTTCCCAGTCTTTGATACAGATAGGAGGACTTACAAGGACTTCAAACGGAACCTCGACTGGAACCTCGACCAGCACTGGACCGGCACCCACAAACACTGTGCCATGTAATGGCTATCCGGAGTTCTGTCAACGGCAGTACAGCAACATAACAGAGGTTTGCGCGCACAACTCAGCGTTCGCTATACAGAACAACGCTGGAAGCAACCAGGAATATGGTATCCTGGACCAGCTGAACGATGGCGTCAGAATGCGTGAGTAACATTCTCCTCGCTCCGTGCCAATCTAAAACTAACAGCCCTACAGTTCAGGGTGAGACTCACTGGGTCAACGAGACCATCTACAACTGCCACACAATCTGCGACCTTCTCAACGCCGGAACATGGCAGTCATCGCTCGAGCTCGTAGTCAGCTGGCTCGACCGCCATCCCTACGACGTAGTGACCTGGCTCATCGTCAATAGCGCTTTCACCAAAGTCGAGAACTACATCCCGGCCATTCAGAACTCCGGCATTGCCCGTTATCTCTACGAGCCTGAATTCGTGCCCCAACACCGGGATCAATGGCCCACCCTCTCCGAGATGATCTTGTCCGGCAAACGGATGGTCCTCTTCATGGATTACAATGCCAACCAAACCGCTGTGCCCTACATCATGAACGAGTTCACACATATGTGGGAGACGCCCTTCTCGCCCGTAAACCAGACCTTCCCATGCACCCAACAGCGGCCGCCGCATTTAGACGAGGAGAAGGCGAGGAATCAGTTCATGTATCTGGCGAACCACAATCTCAATACTGCCGTTGACATCAATGCGTTGATAGGTGGCGGCAACAGAAAGAATGTCTTGATCCCCAATACCGCTGATATCAATCAGACGAATGGGCAGTTTGATACTTTTGGGCAGTTGGAGGCTATGTCGCAGAATTGCACTGGTATGATCTTCTAAGCACCGAGACTTTAGTAACGTGCGCTAACGCCCGTGCTCCAGAGCAATGGGACAGACCGCCAAACTTCCTTCTAGTTGACTACTACAACCTTGGTGATCCGAAACCCGGCTCGGTCTTCGAGGTCGCGGCGCGAGCAAATGGTGTTACATACAATCGCAGATGTTGCGGATTTGGCGACCAGTCTGCGGCACCAATAGTACGGAATAGTTGGATTGTGCTCAGTGTTGCGTTGGTGTTTGCGGTACTTTTGGCTGCGTGACCGCGCCTAGAAGCGTTGGTTTTTGCATAGCATGGCGCTTTTTGTGGTGGTCAAGCAAATTTGTTCCAAGTTAATCCAGCGAGCATGTTTGATTCTACGATCCTTTAAGATATCATTGCACCTACCGTATGAAATCATGACGATCGTGTAACACTACGAGACCATGCAACGAAAGCAAAGAGGACACCGAAAGTATGGTTTGACTTATTTGTTCCGCCAGCTATCGTCTTGCCTATTGCTCGACTTCTCACGGCAATCTGCTCAGCAATTGCTGGCTCGTTCGTCTGCATCGCCCTCATCGCAACAAGGGTATCCGATAGACATGTGCCGCCCACCACCCGACAAAGGAAAAGCACAGCTGTCGAAGCCAGTGGACTGCTCGCGAGAGCAATGTAAATCTATGCACAGCGCCTGAAAATGCTTCCCCATTTCCCTTTTTTGCCCTGCTCCGCCGGTCGCTTCCCTTTTAGGTCCTAGCCAGGACGGTCTAGAGCGCCGCGCTAAGATTTTTGTACACATGGTGTGAAATCGTGTTATTCGTTATTGTTCGTTGGTCGCATGCATCATATGTATAAACAACATGAAGAAACGGTGAAGAAGGGGCCGGAGGTCATCGTCTCGCGCCGAAGAGGGAGCGGCTGAACATTGAAGTCTGGCCTTTGAGCTGGCCGAAAAAGCCAGTTCGCTTGGGTGCCGATTGCTGGATGTTGACGTACTGGACCATTGGTCCTACGATGTCTGCTTCGTCCACGTTGGGGAACTTCGTCGGCTGGTTTGGGTCGGATAGGGATGGCATCTTCGCCAGTGGCTGGGTTTCGGCAAGGCATTGAGAGACGGGGGTCTCGCCGTTGGCTTCGGCTTCAGCGTTGGCCTTGTCGAGGTTGCAGCGCCACTCTTTGTCGATCTCGGCCCATTTCGCTTCGGTGAGCTTGTAGGTCGGCGAAGACGGTCCGTAATGCTCGCTGACACGTGCCACGACACGCATATACTCAATTCGAGCAGCTTCCCAGTCTTCTAGTAAGCGAATGCATGATTCGCCATTGCAGTGCTGAGGCATGTAAGGCTTCGGGTCGATGTCGAAGTTGGAGTGTCCAAGTTTGATTGCCCAGTAGTCCTGCTCAGCGCCAGCATAGACAGAGGAAGGTAGGACGCTGAACGAGGTGACAGATGGCTTGGCCGAAAGTGGCGGTGTCAGTAGTCCTTGATGTACCGGGCTGTAAATCGACACATTGGCTAACGAGGCTGTTTCGCTGTGGGCGGCCGCACTAGGAGACTGCAATGGAGACTGCAACGTCTCGTCGGATAAATCGCGTAGACTCGAGAGCATAGGCGGTAGCAAAGGTGTTGAAGACATGTTTTCGCGGTCGATAGGGTCATCCGAGAATCCAGAATCTCTCGGCTCGATGTCTCTGGCCAACTCGAAAGAGCAAGGCTCACGGCTTTCATGATGTTGATCCAGGGTAGAGACGGTCCGACGAGGCTCAAGCTGCCTGGCAAGATACTCCGTGACGGATGGGCGGCGCGAAGATGAAGCTGGAGTCGGCGGTGCGCTTTGAACAGTGTGACTTGTCACCGATGTGCTGGGTCTCCTGTCACGGAAAAGACTGCTCGAGATCGTGCGTAATCGCTGGCGCCTTCGAGAACCGAGAGTGCTGCGAGAATTCTCACCCGATCGACTTCGCTTGACTGACGAAGGTGAAGACGACGAGTAGCTGTAGATCCTGTCATCACCTCGTGTCCACTCGGGAAGTACCGATGGGAAAGGCGTGGTTGACAAAGTTTTGGCCTGGTGGTGCTCGCAGAAAGGCGTGTCGCCTGGAAAGGTCAGTTTTGGAGATCACAATGCAATTGCTCAACTCACAAATGCACAATGGTTCCTCGCCAAGGCCGCCAGTCTCAAAGGTGCTGAACCCATCCTCCCTCTCGGCAGATTCTTCGACCAGGTCCTCAAGGGTAGTCTTCGGGCCGTTGTTGGACGGCGAATCCGGCGAAGTAGCAAGAGATGAGCTCGAACTGGGCCAGCGACTATGACTGCGCGTCGAGAAAGTAGGCGTAACTGGAGACGACATATTGGACGCGGCGGAAGAGTCGCGGGAATGTCCGTAAGAGTAGAGCGGCGGTGCAAACGCCATCGCGTCGTCCTGATCGTCTGGTTTCCGAGAAGTCGCAAGTTTGGGAAAAGTGAAGGAGCGCGTTTTGTTCATGTTTGCGTTGGCAACGTGACCGCTGTCGCTAGAGTATTTGAAGCATCATCATTGATCGGGAGTTGAGTCTGTATGCATCGAGGTTTGGATAGAGAGCTGTGGCTTTGCGCGCGTGTTCCTGGAGGTGCCACGATTGTGTCGCTTCCGAGATGCGATGCGCTGGCGCGGCACGATTCCTGGTCGTAGAGTAGAGCTCTTGGGCGCGCGAGAAGCACGAATGCGAAGCGACGTGCTTGAAGGTTGTTGTCGCGACCTAAGACGGCGAGATTGGTTTCGGGTTGAAAGTGGTCGGGACAGGAAGAGGCGCGGACGGATGAAGTAAAGATGCGCTCATATGAAAACAACCCGTTTAAAGAAGTCAAGTCTGGGTCAAGGTGCGCTTGAAAAGGTGGGTGGGCACGAAGTTTTGCTGGTGAGCCAGACGGACGCTAAAAGTGGCGTTCTCCGGCAAGATGGGACCAACTGCCTCGCGCCTCGCGGGACCCACCGCTGCTTGCCCGAACCGGCTGTCTGACCGCAGCTTCCTCGGTCGCTGTCACTTTCTGACTTGTGTTGGCAGCTGTACAATGGCTCTTGTGTCTGCTGCGCCCATTGTGTCTTGCTCCGCTTGTATGAGATAGACCTGGGAGAGGGCTCACATCGCACAAACATCGGGACTCCTTCCGGCCCTGGAAAGTTGGTAAGGCTCTTCGGGGATGCAAGCACCTGCAAGCCGTGCCGCTTTTCATGCTTCTTCACATGCAGCCTGCTTGCTAGTTGAACACCGAGCCACCAGTCACGGTTCAGGCTAATGACCGTTTTGCGGTTCCTGTTGAGCTTACTTTTGACAGCCAGTGACATCGCTGGACCATCATGCCGAGACACTACCAGCAGGGCAAACGCGAGTCTGGCCGAGTTGTAGGTCAATGATAAATCTTTTCGAAGAGAGAGTTCACTGGACGCAATCCCGCTCGCTGCACCCTGGCTGCTGGGCATGAGTAGCCGTCGGGGAAGCTCGAATCTGCTCGCTTAGATGCACCCTGTTGTCGTCAGACTTTGGGCTGCATGATGGTATATCCCTGCTGCAAACTTGTGCTACGTTTGTAGCTTTTGTGAGACTTCTCATAATAATGGAGACTTTCTCTGGGGCTGTGGAGATCGAGCGGATGCTACACCAAGCGGGGAGGGATCCGCCTCAGCAGTCGCAGCACGAATCTGGCAGTTTGTGCGTTGAGCACTCTCATCAATAGACCGAGGCGGCGTCGTCTTCTAATGGTTCGTCATTGATCAACCGGCACGCGATAGACTTCGCGACTTCTCAAGCCCTCCAGTCTGGTCACTGACGTTGAGCACCGAGAAAGCAACTGCCGATAGGGCAGCGAATCGTCACCCCGACATGCGCATGTCAAGCATCCCTGGTATGGCCTGAGTCAGTAGTCGTTGGTACCTGACAGTGGGAAAACGATGTGTGATCAGACGCCAGCTCGGCGCAGTCTCGTAGAGCTCTGCTGTCTCAAAATCGAGAAGTCATCACGGTCATGTAGATTGAGCTTTGCTACGTATACTGTGCACGAACCTGTGCGGAGAGGTCTGTCAACGAAGTTCGAAATAGACAGAGCCGCACCGCAGAAATACTTACCTGGTTTGCTAGCCAACACAAGCAGGCGCCTGAGGTGCCCCGTCTGGTACGGAACTCTGGATAATATGCACCACCGCCCGCGCTCTTCTCTTCCCCGTCAAACAACAGCTCGCTGCATGCGCGGTCGGAATCGTCCCTGCGGCTCCGGAAAGTGCTGCAGGGGCGGAAACCCCTTGCCGAGATCCTCTCTAACTTTGGCATCGACAACACACTCAATCACGAAATCCAATGTTTCGACCACTCCTTTCTCTGCTCCTCCGTCCCCCGGAACTGCAGACGCAGGTCAATCGTCAGCCCTCTCCAGTCGTACAACGGCCACGTGGACCAGAAAGCTTACTACTCACCTCAAAATCCACCTTTGTGATGTCTTCGAATCCCTCCTCTGCCTGCGGTTCTCGGTAGCGAGATGCGAATCCGGTAAATGCCATTTTGGGAAGGAGGGTTCGTTTCTCTGGGTTCATCTGTAGTGCTGTTAGTAGAGCATAGCACAAGGAAGGGTTGGGAGGTGTGGTAGCTGTCTCAACTGTGAACGGACCAGAGTTCCTGTCAATGCTCGGACGGCATCGTTATGCTCGCAGAGCTTCGGAGTTGCTGTGAAATGCACCAACCGCACTGGGACCTTCGTTCTTTTTGCCAGCCCAGTCCAAGCTGCTCGTGTCTCGATGTCCGCGTTCGTGTTGTCGACGACGACGCTTTGCTTGTCCTCCAGGAACTGCGTGGCGACCTTCATGCACGTAACCCTCATCTTCAGAATGTCCTGATTGACTCGCTCGTAACCCAGCGGTTGCAGATATCGCCAGTAGAATGTCGACTTGCCTGCCCCAGGACTGCCACAAAGCAGCACAAGATCGAGACCATTCTTCTTCGTAAACACCACCGGCGTCGTCTCTGTCTGCGCAGGCAGTCCAGCGTCCACAAACGCCGTGGGATCAAAGTTCCTGGTAAACGGCTTCGCATCCTGACCCAGAAAGAACTCCTCCGGCGTCTGGAACCTGATCCCAACATTCGCAGCAAAATCTCGATCAGAGCACGCATGATCCTTCTTCACGTTCGCAGTTGTGTCGCCAGCCCGTCCCGCCGCGTCGCCAATGAAGATGCTGCCTTCGTGATCTACGTCTCCGGCATCAGAGAGCCCATAGTCTCTGAGTAACTGCTCCCACATCCCTGACCGTGGCTTCCGGTAGATGTCGTGTGCAGTAGCGGCATAAAAACTCATCCCCAAATCCAGCGCTGTGAAGACGGCCGTGACTTTGGCTTTGATCTTGTTGAGACTCCGCATTTTATTCGGCGTCTTCGGGTCCGGGCGCAGACTCACGGCAGCTTGATTGCTGACCACGACGATTGCGTAGCCCTCAGCATCCAACTGCTTGAGCCGTGAAGGGACGGAAGCGTGCCACCATCTCCAGTCATCCTCTCCCCGGGCGAACATGAGTCCAGATTTCGTGGCTATGAGCGTACCGTCGAAATCGAAGGCTGCGAACTTGACAGGTTTTGATCGGAGTTTCGTGTGCGCGTTCTCGTAGTGTCCGGTGAGCAGAGTTTCGTGCTGGATCGTGAATCGCACTTTGTCTGGTTTTTTCTCCGAAGCTGATTTGAAGAAGTTGGACACGGCTTTACTGGTGGTTGTGGTTGTGAGCTTCCGTTTACTCGGGGGTGGCGAGACGGAGCCGTCTGCTGAGTTTAGTCTTTTGAGCGACATGGTTATTGGTGTCCAGCATCTACTCCAGTGAAGAGGGTGCAAAGCTCCGATGTGTGGGTTGAGTCGTGCGTACATGCATGAAAGTTATAGGTGGAGTGGAAGAGCGGAAGACGCGGCGAGCCTTAGGCGGCAAGCGCGGTGGAGGCACGCTTTGTCACATGCTCTTCCCTATTCATTCCGCTTGAACATCCAATATGGGCTTGGAAAATGCTGTTGAATGTCGTTGCTTCCACGTCTATATAATACACATCCCTCCTCAGCATGCCAGACTCCGGCTATGCTTATCTAAAACTCCGATGCTATGCAGCCAAAGTAGAGTGTGTCTTAACCACGCCGCTACAACTTCGCCTTCACACCGTTCCCGCCATTCGTCCCGTTCGCTGTAGCACTAGCCTCCTTATTCAGCTCGACCTTCCCGTTGTGCTCACCGTCGCCGAAGAAGATGACCTGCACAGTCAGATCGTCGCGATAGCGGCGCGAGTAGGGAGCCGGAAGCGTCAACAGCGCGGACAGCATGTCTGAATCCTTCCCACCCAGAGCGTTGCGGACGAGATGGGTCGCGGCGTTCTTATCCTCGACGACAAATCGCTCGTCCTGACCGGTTGGCACGCCCCACTGCTGCTGGCGGATCGGTGCACGTTGGCCAGCCGTGGAGCCTTCATCGTGGTGCTCGATTGGCAATGGGTTGGTCTTCTGTGTGCTGAACCAGGACTGTAGCCATGAGCTGTTGCCGGTGGTGGTCGCTTTGGTCGTTGTAGCCTGCTTCTCCAACCACTGCCCAACCAGCCCCACAACTTCCTCGTTTGTGAGCATTTCCCACAAGCCATCTGTCGCCATGACCACAAAGTCACCGCTCGCAGGGTCGACCTTTGTGGTGGTAATGACTGGCTCTGCGGTTACGTACGGTGGCGTCTTGAGGTATTTCGACGGTGTACGGCCGAAGTATGAGCTCTTCAACTTGTCCTGTGTCTCCTTCGACCACTTGTATACCGCGTCACCAAACGCTCTGCTTGGCTCCAAACCTCCCAGGATGCGGCCGTTCATGGTTACATACTGCTCGCCTGGGTGCTCCGCTCTCAGACGAGCGTCCTCGGAGGGAGTTCCACCCGTTTGGTCGACTGAGAGTGCGGTGGCTGTCCACTTGCCGCTGCCTGCTCTGCGTCCCAAGACTGCTCTGCTGTCACCAGTGCAAGCCACCCTCAGCTCTTTTGAACGACTGTCGTAGAAGCTGAGTAGGGCACAAGATCCTGAGAGCGCGGGTGCTAGAATCTCTGCTGCCACCACCTTCGACTGCGACTTCAGCACTTTCTGCACAGAGTCGTGGGTGATCTCGTGGTCCAGCTTGACAAAGCCCTTCTTGATCGCCGCATCGACCGCCTCCGCAGCTGGAAAGGTGAGCGCGGGATCCTGCAGCGCCGACTTGTAGGTAGCGTTCAGCTCGCGCGCAACATACGACACCAGAGTCTGGCGCAGCTTCGCTGAAGTCGTCCAGCCCGCATGTCCGTCGAACACACCCCAGAACATCCAGTCCGACCTCGTCTTGCCCTCCCCAGCCGCAGCTGTAGTGTCCGGTACCTCCACGATCTTCTCGACGTGGTCATCCTCTATCGGGTCATTGCTAGGAATCTGGACCACATCGTAGCGCACCACACCCTCGCCTCTGCCAACCAGATAGCTCTCCTCGTTCGTCCGCAGCTTCGCGTTGGCTTGCTCCGGCGTCAGCATCTCCAGCACTTTCCGTCCAGAGTTATCCGTCTCCTTGCTGATCGGTTGGTCCGCAGGTATTGAAGCAGTAAACAGCTGCCCTTGCTCAACGATCAGCGCCTTTCGTACCGCCTCCGGCACTTCCGTGTTGTGCACGCCGATTGGTGAGTGCTCGACAGAAGCATACGCCGTTGCTGTCGCTGCACCTCGACTCTGCACCCCGTTCAAGACGCCATCGGGGCCAACCGACTGCGCGCCGCTGCGTTGGTATGCGTAGTATGATCCGGCTGCTGCCACACCAAGTGCTGCCGGGACTGAGATCCTCCGTGACCAGCGCATGGGCTGTGGTGATGGCTGTGATCCTATCGAGCGCTGGAGGGAGGCATGCTGTGAGTTGGTGATGCGGAGGGACTTGAGTGCCTTGCGAGGAGTTGGCCGACGGAACGTGCGCAGGTTCTGGATTATCGCGCGCCGCATCTGGTCGGCGGTGACATGGGTTGGTGAGGTGGTGGTGAGGAAGAGGTATGAGAGGAGTGTCTCTGCGGGCGTTTGCTCAGGCGCATTCCTGAGGCGTGACTGCTTGATCTCATTTAGAGTTACCTTAGCGCCGGCGTGGAAGCCCCGATGCCAAGGCCGTCAATGCCGATCTTCACACCGAGCCAAATTTCGTGACACGATTGAATACCTCGAAACCAGCGACACCTACCACACCACCTCACCCCCGCCCACCTCACCGACCATGTCCTCCAAGACCAAGACCGGCAAGCCTTCCGCAGGCAAAGGCACCCAGCGCAGCGCCATCGAGGATGTCGTCGCCCGCGAATACACCATCCACTTGCACAAGAGAGTACGTTCAGTTTGATGAAGTCCACGGATGGTCAGCCTCGCCCGTCTACTGCAGAAATGCGGTAGGTGGGAAGGGCTGGCATCGGGCGGAAGACTGAGAAAGAATATATATCTAACGGGACATCAGGTCCACGGCGTGGCTTTCAAGAAGAGGGCCCCGCGTGCCATCAAGGAGATCAGGGCGTTCGCTTCTAAGGCTATGGTATGTGACAACACTATTGCAACGACCGCATGATGTTCTACTTATGTGAGGTGGTCAATGCTAATGTGATGATGTATCAGGGCACCTCCGACGTCCGCCTCGACCCACAACTGAACAAGAAGGTCTGGGAGTCCGGTATCAAGGGTGTCCCATTCCGCCTGCGAGTCCGGATATCGCGTAAGCGTAACGATGAGGAGGGCGCGAAGGAGAAGCTCTACTCGTATGTGCAGGCCGTGAACGTTAAGAACCCCAAGGGTCTGCAGACCGCGGTGGTGGAGGACTCATAGAGGGTGGCTTCACGTCTAGTGTGAGACATGTGGGAAGCGTTCAGCGACAACGACTGGAGGATGTAGTAGACTCCAATGGCGCTCATCGGTAACGATAGAGCAGATACCAAACCATATGGATGACCTCGAGCCAAAGCCAAAGCATGCGGTACCAATCTCGCAACCACAGCGCGTGTCCCCAGTTCCAAACACGCTTCTATTCTCCCAGTAGACTGGTTCCATCTGCCTTGATGTGATCGTGGTCCTCATCGTGGTCCTCATCGTGGTTGCATGTTACTTTTCATCTTCGATGGTGTCCGTGCCTCGAGAAGACCAGACCTCACATCTAAACTTCTTGCGTGTCATCTACCTTACATATACATCCTCTCTACACATATGAACCGCCTTGTCACTCGCCGCTGTCTCGCCTCAACAATATTCCCGAAGTCACCACCAGCAATACGTAGCAGGCAATTCCACATCTCGATCCAAGCCGCCAGAATGGCAAGCCAGGATCCTCTCTCCGCTGGTCTAAAAGCCGTGAATGGTACACCGAGCGGGTCCCAGCTCAAGTATGCCGATGTCAGTCCCTCCCTACTTCGTACCAGCCTACAAACCCAGAGCTAATATATACGAACGGCAGAGATAGATCGGCATCAACCTCACCGACGAGATCTTCCGCGGCGTCTACCACGGCAAGCGCGCCCACGACGATGACCTTCAGAGCATTATCGAACGCGCTTTGGACGCCGGTGTCCGCAAGATGATGGTCACAGGCTCCGACCTCGAAGAAAGCAGAAAGGCCGTTGAACTCGCAGAAACATACCCAGGACTCTGTTACGCAACCATAGGCGTACATCCATGCCAGGCCAAATCCTTCAAGAACTACCCCGATGGCCCTGACGCCCTGCTTGCGGAGCTGAAGAAGCTGGCGCAGGAAGCACAGAAGAATGGCACAGCGACAGCGTTCGGAGAGATTGGGCTTGACTACGACCGATTACACTTCGCGGATAAAGAGACACAGCTTCTATACTTCGAGAAACAACTCGACCTCGCCTGCGAGCTCGGTCTTCCGCTCTTCCTTCATTCCCGCGCCGCTGCCTCCGACTTCGAACGTCTATTGAGATCCCGTCTCGATCGACTACCCAAGCGGGGTGTCGTACACTCCTTCACCGGCACGCTAGAAGAAATGCAGAGCATCGTCGCCCTCGGGTTTGACGTCGGGATCAACGGGTGCAGTATGAAGACGGAGGAGAACATAGCTGTTGTCAAGGAAGTTCCGCTGGAAAGGTTACAAATCGAGACTGATGGGCCGTGGTGCGAGATGCGGCCTAGTCAAGCGAGCGCGCAGTTTACGAAAGATGCGCCGGAGTTGCCGAAGAGTGTGAAGAAGGAGAAGTGGGTGAAAGGGGTGATGGTGAAGGGGAGGAATGAGCCGTGTACGATCCCCAGGGTTGCGTGGGCGGTGGCGGGGATTAAGGGGGTGAGGGTGGAGGAGGTTTGTGAAGCGTAAGTCTTGTATGGTGGTGTGATGGGCTGAAATGTCAGCTAATCGATATACAGGGCATGGCGTAACTCAATACGCATGTTTGGGCTGGGAGAGTCGCCTCCATAACCACAAACGTCTCGTCCTGTTGCTCACGCCGTGGATCGCTAAGCGCTTGCCTCGTCACGATTGTTCTCTCCGCGCACTCATTCTCAACGACGTAGAGGTCATAAGAAGTGCCGTCCGCTTCGCATATTCGACCATGATGATGAAAGATCATGGTTTACTTTCGCAGACGCAGTCGGTGTTGTTGAGACGAGGATGAGAGCGGGAAGGTATGATTTCAGGAAGGCACGCGGAATGTGTCGATCTTGTCCTCGCCTTTCCACATCACGTGCTTTCAGACCTCATCTCATGTTGTGCTTCAGGACCTTGCATACCACCCCTATCACTCCCATCCTGCGCTCACTGCCATGGCCGCCCATACCTGACGATCATTCACTCACATCTGGTTTATTCACGTTGGTCATGGCGACGAACTACGTGCGAGTATGTTTCGACGTCCACTGCGACTTGTTCCACGCTGACAGTTTGCTCATCGCAGGTCGACCCATTCAAGTTCGGCAGCGCTCGGAACAACTGCTGTCACCATGCTCATTTGTGGAACTCGGTCGTCGACTTGCGAATCGAGCGAGGTACCTAAGCCGAGCACATCCAACCAGCATTGAAGGACGGGTTTCACAAACGTCTAAATCGTTCAGGACGCGCAAGACTACAAGTGGAGAAGGCAGCCCCCGTCGCAATCCAAACGGCGAAGCATCAGGTGGACTCGGAGCGTGAGCTGCGAGAAAAAGAGCAGTATCATGCCGACAACCACGCCCATACCGACCTCCATTCTGCCGTCGATGCCGACGTCTCACATTATCCGCCTTAGGAAGGCTTTGATGAAGATACTGAGGAAGCACCCGCACCCGCACTACCGGCCCTACGAGATCGTCCGAAAGGGGCGAAGGCATCGAAGAAGCGTAAGCAACGGCCGCTCGACTCCGACTCCGAGATCTCGGAAGATCAGTATTGCGTTCGATCCGGGAAGGGAAAGCTTAGAGAAGCGCCCGCAGTTCATTTGGAGACAACCTTGTTGTCCTTCTAGCCCTGGCTATTGGCGGCAGCAACCCCACCACGGGCAAGGATATTTTCCGGTCTCGAGAACTCGGAGACCATTTCCCCTAAGATGCGTTGTCCATCAGGAGTACGGGGAGCGCCAGACACGCCTTGGTCGCTCTCATCGTACAGTCAGAGTCAGACCTACCAGACCTCGCACCACGAATCATAGATGCCCGCTCGCCACTACAGCTCCTAGGAGGAAAGCACCAGGCCTCTAGCGATGAGGAAGAAACAGAAGAGGTAACTTCTCAGACAGAACTGCATCAAGTACTAGACAATTCGGACTCTCCGGCACAACGGTCAGCTGCGTCGGAATCGACAATTACCGAGATAACAGCCATATTCGAGGAGTGGCTCACCAGCGACCTTCGAGACCGGCGCGTGTTGGCCCAAATGGTCTGGACCGATCATTCTATTGGCCGTGCCAACGCTCGTCCATCATCACGACCGAGCAAAGTCCGGATGAGAGCTCTTCTGGACAGAATGCACGTGGCCGATAAGCAATGGCGTGATGACACACTCCAAGAGTTATGGGAAGGTCTGACCGGACAGCAGTGGTTGATGTGGGATACCGTGGCGCAGTATGTTCTCAACGACTCCGATGACGATGTAAGTACAACTACATGTTCAGGTCCAATTCTCCCTCGGGTCGAAAATCATTAGCAACAGAGCTCTATCGCACGCTATGAAGGGTATCAGACGAGCTCCCGACCTTCTACGCCGAGCACCGCCCTTCGTCAGGACGAACAGCCGCTCGTTGAGGAGGTAACAATCCAGGCAGACCACCGCCTCCAGAGCTCGCAGCCACTACCTTCAAGGTCTCTATTACCTCCAAGATCTCCACATCAGCGCGGCAACCAAGAATTGCTTATCGAGGAGGCAACAATCCGCCCAGACCACCGCCTACAGAGCTCACCGCTACCTCATCCGCTGAGTGAACTGCCGCCTCCGCCGAGTTCGCTCGTCGAAGAGGCAACGATCCGTCCTAAATACTGCCTCCAGAACTCGCCGCTACCACTTCCGCCGAGTGAACTGCGCTCTCCCGTATACCAGCCGCGCCGAAAACCTCCCGCCCTCACCTCTCCGAGCTTGCGCCCTGTTCCCCTTGCATTGTTTGGCCACACGCTTAGCAGAAAATCCGCCGGTGATCCCCTAAAGCCAAGGGATTGGCAGTGTGCAACCTGTGGCACTCGCTTCGCAACCAAAGGTAGCTTTTAAAGACACGCAAAGTCTGGGTGTAGCGCTCGCGAAGTCCGATACATCCCGGGCATTGACACCTCCGCTTTCAACAACAATCTTCCTCCTATCCAGCCGCCACGGGTGAGTAACGTCGCCGAGGCGGAAGTCGCGAAAGTGCTTGGCGAGCGGGACTTGGGGTACTATCCCGACCTCCGACAGCAGATCAACACCACTGCAGGTCTCGACAGCGGGAGACTCGAGTGGCTTCGTCTTGCTGCGGATGCCGAGCCGGTTAGGGTCGACAAATTGCGATCCCTTCCATACACCGAGCATTACTTTACCAGGATCTGCGGTTTACATGTGGTCCGAATGAGGTGTTACACCATTGTGTACGAGTTACTCTCCTGTTGGGGCTTCGTACTCCCTGCGCCTCATTGTGTTACCGTGGACAACTTCCCAACAGAGCGGCTCCATGCCATCTGGACGAAGCTTGAATGTGGCCCTCTTGCGTGGATTGAGAGCACGATGCTGCTGGCAACGAAGCTTACCGCTCTCTACGATGCTGAAGCGTTTGGTGTCGCCGAAATGCCTCCGTCGGCTCAGTGGATGCCCAGGCTCAAGACTGCCGCTGTTTGGTTCAACCTTTGCCACGATTAGCTGGAGAGAGGCCCGGTGGATCGGTTGAGGCCACGCCGCGGATGCTATCTGCGCAACCTGAACAAGCTCTACCTCGTTTCATCGTCTAGAAACTGCCCGATGAGCTGCTCCCATGCCTCGTCGATGACTGCTCGTATTCATATGGAGCACATCTTTGCAGCCACTCAGCACTCTCGAGAACCTGGATCTCACAACAGTTTGCACTCGGGCGCATCTCATCATCCTCGTCAACTTCAGTCCACATCGACTCGAGATGCTCGTTCCCATATCCTTCGTCGGTGATTGCTTTAGTGATTTCTTCCTGTCGTCTGGGAGAAGGGTATGCGTATTGTGGTTGTCTTCGGTCCCAGTCTTGCGAAGTGAGATGTTCATCTGCATCTTGTCTATGCAATATAGCACGGGCTTCTCGGCGATTCTGAAGCGAAGCGAGAGTGTTGGTCCATCGCGAGTCTGGCCAGGCCTGTCGACACTCGCCGTCTTCCGCTAACCAGTTGCTCCGCCGTTATGCTGCTACGGAGGATTAGCTTTCGAAACGCGTAAACCAGATCGGATAACATACGAGAACTACGGGAGAGTCGTCGCAAGGTCGACCGCCGGCATCATCAAAGATCTGGTGGTGCCTTGAGAGTTCGACTTGAGCTGCCGGATGCGGAGGTCGGCTGTGCTGACAGGAGCGATCATGATGTCTGCGCTCCCCTTGGTCCTATGCTTGAGCGCACGTGTGTAATCTTTCGCTCTGGCTGCGGTTTCGAACCTCGATATCTGCGAGGCGCCTGTCAAGAGACGACAGAACTCGCGGACTTCGGTGAACAGGTCTTGCACACTATCTTCATCCAGGACAATCACTCTGGCGAAGTCGTTCTTCTCGTATGCGTTCTTCTTCTACAGCACAAGGATGAATTTCGGGTGGAAGTCATGAGCACTTGGTGCACAATTCGATGGTATATTGATGGTCTAGTACGATGACTAATGATAATCTAGGCCATGGCGCAACTCGACACGCATGTTTGGGCCAGGATTGTTCGCTACCGCGACATTGTTGGTACCCTCTGCTGAAGGGTAAAGCGCAACGTCGTTTCGAAAGCATATCTGGCGCCTCTCAACGCTCCAAATCAACGTCTTCAAGTGCACCTGTGCAGGTCGCCGCGATAGCTAGAAGCATGTCGACGGTGCGAACAAGACTGTCTCGATGTCTGATCAAGATCTGCAGTCTCACAAGGATGCTTCGCTTTCCGCACGGGTCGTCCCTCAGTCGATCTCGAGAGCTGGAGGGCTTGCTGCAGTGGAGCGGCGCCCAAGCTTGCGTGGTTGATGACATGGCTTGTTGTCGTCATCGTCCTCGACAAGCCTGCTCCTCGCCGCTGCTCTGCGCTGCTTCTGTAAGGCCGTCAATACGCATGCTTTTCGACAACAAGAAGTACTGCTTACCTTGAACTCCGACAACTGCTTGTGCGTCTCTTTCCAGTCGTCCTCGTCGATCTCAGCAAACTTACGCTTCTCGAGTGCCAACGGAGCTGGGCAACGTGCTGCTGCTAAGGCTGGGGATGAAGCTGCGGTCAGGTCCGTGGACTCGATGAAAGCTTTGCAAGTCAGTATGTGGGTTAAGATATGTCAACAACGGAGCATTAGAACCCACTTGGAGTACGACAGTAGAACACGAAAGTAGCGGCTGGACTACTCACCCCTTCAACCGCTGCATGGCTCATGTTCCAGGACGGGTATTCATTTGGCTCTGCGCTGGGGTACCTGCACTACGTCAGAGAAGTTCTAGTGGTTGATGGCACAGGACCCACCTGGGATTGAAACCAATGTCATCCGCATAAGTGATGCCCGAGACGCTTTTTGTAGCGAAGCTTGCATCGCCCCACATCTTGTGAATGCATTCGATCCTGATCTTGCCTTGGACCTTCAACGCTTCTCGCTCCTCTCGGCCTTTCTTCTGGTACTCCTCGTGCTCTGGACAACAATTAGCTTGATCCGCGGTTTGCGGCTCTGCTTCACCAACCTACCGGTCTCGAACAAGCTGAAGTCGTATTGTTGCTTGCATGTTCCTCCTTTGCGTTCGCTGTCCTGCGGGCCTTTGGACTCCCACTTCTCCACCTCGGCGTCTTTGCGGATCGCCATGCCAGCGCAGCGGCCGAAGTCATTGCGAATGAAGGACTCGACGCAGTCTCCCTCGAAGCGAAAACCGGGCAAGATCTCAACGGCGATCGTGAACTCTTGACCGGCGGCTGCTGGAATGTAGCGTGTCGTGGCCCTGTCCTCTCCTCTGCGACTGCGATCTTCGAATTCAACCAGTGCATTACTGTTGATCAGGAGTTCGACTTTGATGCCGCACCCGTTTTTCGAGACAGCCATGATGGCTCGCTGCGGCACTGCAGCAGTCTGGCAGCGATGGATCACGATGCGGAAAGAAGACTTCGATGGCCGACACCTAGAGAGGTTGATGTTTTTGTGAGGAGAAACAGCGTGACGAAGCTTCATATATTGTCATTGGCACCTGCATGTGACAGAAGGGACCACATGACCAACCTTAGATGGAGCTTGCATGCGATTCTAGATCTGCAAGTGAGCTGTATCTGCTGAAGCGAGCTCACAGCTATGACCAGACCACCGATGTTGCACAGGCGCTGAGTCTTCTCAATTACCTCTCATCAGCATCATTTCCACCACGCCAATCAATCCTTCAGCTCTCAGTCGATCTCGATGACCACCTTCTCGGCAGCCGGAAGTGTCGATGTCGAGCACTCACGGACGCCGGCGTCATCGAGCTCGAGTTGTGTGTCGCCGGCACTTGGACGTGCGATCTTGCGGCGACGCGGACTGTCCTCGACCTTCTCCCGCTTGATCTTGACTTCCGCCTCCCGCTGCTTCTGGTGCGCCTTTAGTCGGTTGCTGCTCAGTCAGTTGGAAGTCACTCACCTTGAAGTCCAACGCCCTCTTCTGTAGCTCTCTCAGCTCGTCATGATTCAGCGTGGTAATATCACGCTCCTCGAGTGGTGGTGGGGACGGAGTGCGTGGGATGATCAGCATGGAGTTGAGGCAAGCTGGCAAGTCAGCGTAATGTTCTGGGAACGTCGTGAGTTCAATACTTACCAAGAGAACGATAGTGGAAGACAAAGGTCGCTGCTGGACTAGGCAGGCCAGGAAGTGGTGTCATGCGGATCCGCTTCACACTTTGCCGAGATAGTTTTCCGCCGGTGTACCTAGAGGGTATTAGCTGCTCTGCTGTCCCTTGCTGTAGTAGATCTTACTTGCCCAACACTGTGTGAGTGTGATTCTCCCTTCAATGCTTTCTCAGACACCACTCCCGGACCGTCTAGTTGATCTTCGGCAGGCGTACTGAGGTATGTGGTGCCTGCAGTTGTGTGCTCGCAGGTGATACTAATCTGTCCAAGACCCTTGATCTGTTCGACCTCGCCCGACTTCTGGCGGCCATCACTTACTGGTCAACCTTTAGTCTTGTCACTCCTCTACAATGGATTGTAGTGAACTCACCTGTCTCCAGTAGATTGAAGCAGTACCTCAATTTGTTTGACGCATCAACGGCATTCGGGCCCTTGCGTTCACTCACATGCATGGTCGTTCCTTTGCGGAAGACCGAGCACGAGGTGTACTTGCCGTCTGTGTGGATTTCGAACGACACACTGTCCCCTCTGAAGTGGAACTTAGGAAGAAGCTCGATGACAATGGAGAAATTCTGGCCGGATGCAGCCTCGATGTAGCGCGTTGAGGTACGCTCACTCTCCTCCTCGAAGTCGTGGTCCTGATATTCCTTTAGCGCCTTGCCATCAACGCGGATCTCGACCTTGACGTCAGGCAAGTGCTCCGAGATGGCCATGGCTCCTGCTGCTTCCTGCTGCTCACTAGAGCGGGATGCGATCGTGTCCGGAGAATCGAACGATGGAGTTTGATCGTTTACTATAGGCCGATGAGGTGAGGTCGAGGAAGGTGTCAAATCCAAGAAGCTCTGGTGAATTTTGGTGATATTCACATGACCATTCACATAAAAATGCCACTGCAAGTCGGAAAAGTGAATGATTAGCTATGCCAGATCACCAATCTTGATCTACGCTTTGTCTCGACAGACCTGATATCCAGCATGCACTTCTATGGACATCGCCCACGCATCGCCCAACAGCAGCCCTCCAGACACCGTTAGTATCATACGAGATGAACTGCACACCATCGCACGTATCCTCGCAGACGTCACTCCACCGATATCGTCCTTCCTGAGCACGCTGGCACGGCCTCAATCGATCGTAATCACGATCCTCTCCGCCGGCGGAAGCGTCTTAGAGCGATCGCGCCAGTTTCCTTCGTCATCAAGCTCAAGCTGCAAGTCGCCTGCATGTGCACGTGCTATCCTGCGAGGACGGGGGTTGTCGTCGTCCGCTCCACGCTCACGCTTGATCTTGGCGTGTTGTTGCGTCTGCTCTCGCTGCTTCTGGTACATGGTCAGCTCTGTTGGGTGACTGAGCGGCCGCCATACTTACCGTGATCTCTTCCATTCTCGTCTGCAAGGCTCTCAGCTCATCGTCGAGCGCAGTAGTGTCGGCTTCCGGTTCTTCGGTCGGCTCTGGCGATGGGCTTGGTGTGCGTGGGATGATGAGCATGCGTTTCAGTGCATCTGACTTGTCAGCATCGTGCTTATGAGAGGAGGAAGGTGTTAGAGCTGGCTTACCGTTGGACTTGTAACGGAAAACGAACGTTGCAGCAGGGTTCGGTTCGCCCGCCATGGGTTGTGCCTCGACCCAGTTCGATGCAAATGGGGTTGCTTCCGCAAACCTATCCCGATGTCAGCCGGCTCAAGATATTTTGCATGGACGAGTGCGGTGACCGCGTACTCGGCTCTGTGAGAAATTGCTTGTCCCCTTCGCATCCTTCTCGGAGATGCTGTCAATGCTCGAAATGTCGCTCTCAAACTGTCTCTCCTCCGTACTGGCTAGATGCATTTTCTGATGGGAGACCTGGACCACAATTGTTCCGATGGCTTTGACGTACGATGCCTCGCTGGACTTTGCAGGTCCGTCGCTTACTAAGTAAGTGTTAGTACAGTCTGCAGTTACTGTAACCGTCTTTCGAGCTCACCGATCTCGACGCTCGCAAAACGAGCCTTTCTGATAGTGCCATCGCCTAACTCGATGCCTTCGACCTCACGAACCTCACCACCGAAATAGAGAATTGCGGAAGTCAACACGATGCAATCAGCTTCGACTCTGGCGGCAATGCAGTCTCCCTTGAAAACGAAGTCTGGACGAAGCTTCAACGATACTGCGAACTCTTGGCCGAAAGTCGCTTCAATGGACCGTGTCACCGTGCGCTTTTCTTTCTCGGGCTCAGCATCTTCGTGTTCCTTCAAGGGCGTGCCTTCGGTGGTCACTTCAACCTCCAGGCCTAGCATATGATCGCAAAGCACCATGGTGTCGACTGCGGTACTGTGTAATGGCAGGTGTTCGGGATCTGTGACATGTAGTTGTTGAGGTTGGATGTAAAAGAATGGTCTGCAGGTGAGCTCAGGAGTATGATATACGTGCCTTGATCATGTGATCGAGTAGTGGAGCTGCATATATGAGCTGAAGTGAACACTGTCATGAACTTCATCTCCCAGGTGAAGCTTGAAGTGAGCAGCACGTGTCACTGATTGCCCGCCAATCTCACCCAAAGACGTGAAAACCAGCCTTCACTTCTTTTGATCTTCTCCATCACTAAACCTTCAGTACCCTGTAGCTGATTCGGACCAGTCAAAGCCATGAGAGCGAAGTGACCTCCAACAACTGGCCGTGCTCGGTAAGTATTGTAGACACCCGCCACATCACTCCCGTTGGTCTCCACGAAGAAGTTGTCACTGAACGGCGCAGTGTTCTGGCCGTTGGTAAGGAATGCATGCACGTCGCCCACGAACATGTCTCGAACGCCCTCATTGTCCACTCCGTCCGCCATTGCAGTCGCAGCCGCAAACATCATCCAGTCAGTCTTGCCCCAGTCGACCCGGCTATCGAGAGCCACACCAGCCTCTGCTCGGACTTGTGAGTAGTAGTTTGTCTGCATCGCATAAGCTTCGGTAGGAAATGTGTCAAGCTTTAACAGCACGTCGAGGTAGAGGTTGTAAGCCGTGGTCCATGAACTGTCGTCCTTCTGAGTCAAGGTGAAATGCGTGCGCTCGGGATCGGTGCCAACCGTACCGTCGTAGAGCTCGTCAGCAAATCGCCTGCCAGTGTCGCAGTATCTCGACTGTCCAGTCATGCGGCCATATGCATTCAGTGCTATGGCTGACTTTATGGCAAGCCCGGTCTGATTCGCGACTGGTCCGGCACCATCATCAGACGAAAGCTGAGCTGTTGGATAGACCCCGTTGCGTACCAGGTAGTCTGCGTATAGCTTGAAGAGAGGAGCATAGGATTTCGCCCAATCGGTGTTGCCGGTCGTCAGCTGGTACATGTAAGCGAGGACAATAATGTTGCCGCACTCTTCGACGGGCATCTGCTCCGCGACATCGTTGTTGTGCCCCGTGGCATTTGGGTAATGCGTTCCGAGATCGTGGATCTGAGCGGCTTGTTAGCATATCTGCACTCGCCATCGCAGTGTGAAGTATGTGCTTGCCGTGTAGTTATGTGACCAAGCTCCTGTCTGCAAGTATTGCATGACTGGTTCAAGCAGCAGGCAAATATATTCTGGAGCCAGGACATAGAGAATTGGCGAGATGGGTAGGATCACGTCGATAGTATTGGCGTTGCCGTTGCTGCTGATCTCCTTGACGAAGACCATGATGTCGTTGATATCGAGTGTATCCTGCGGAATCGTGACATCGAAGGCGCCGAATACCTGCCTCACGGACAACGACACGATGTCGTTGTAGCCGCGTCCACCAGCAGCTGTTGCTCCGCTCGCTATTGCTGCATCCAGCGTACGTCCCTCAGCGTCGGCAGCTGGGAAGTCCAGAAGGGCACGCACGGAAGCCGCATTGATGATATCCGAAACCGTGCTGTGCCAGTAGCCTACACGAGGCTCGTTCATGTAGTTGACGTCCGTATCTCGCACGTAGCCGATAGTGAACGTAACGTTGTGCGCAGAGACGACGGGTCCAAGATCGTGGCTAAAAGCAACAACACTGCCCGGCTTCCAACTCCAATCTTCCAGCAACGAGCCGTTCGCAACGAAGCTAGAGTGCATAGCAGCCAAGTCTCCAAGCGATGGATGTACAGTCGAAGAGCTAGGCCGAGTGCAGTACACTGCTGTGCCCCATTGAGCCATGTCGTCGACTTCGGAAAACTTAGCGGTACCTCCTGGCGTCAGTCCGAAGATCTGCGTGCTTGAAGCGCTGAGATCATAATTCCAATGAGTCTGGACGTTCTCTCCGAACTGTCCAGTCCAGGAATTGTCCACATCAGAGTAGATCTGTATCGAGTGTGCTTTGTTGTCGAGACTAGAGGCTGAGATCGTCAAGTAGCTGAAAGGCATGCTCTGCCGAGCGTAATCTTGCGGACATACCGGCGAGAAGAAGTCAAGGACGAAGCTCGCCACGCCAGCACTGAGCACGAATGTCGTGCGAGTGGAGGTGTAGTCGGCGCTTTGCAGCGAGCCAGGGATAATGCCAGAGACTGGGGTAGGAACGCCAAAAAGGCTAAAGGCATGACCGTCTACCCGTGCAATGACAGCCCATGTCAGGTTTTGGCCAGTCCAAAACTGTGGTGTAGATGAGGGAAGGTTGGCGGTCTGGTTCCCAGGTAGCCATGCTGCTCAAGGGTTAGTTGAAAAGCAACTGCGAATAACAGCCTTTTTAGTCACCTGACTTTCGTCCACGAGGAGAGCCTATTAGCAAGTGTCTCGGATATCTAAAGAGAAGTGCTGCTCACGAGATAAGGGTTCTTGACGGCCAATGGGTAAGAAGGAGGAACAGGCGTGTTATCAAACCGGCATAAGGAATGTCACGTTGTCTCCCAATTTCAATCTTGGTCCTGACCACTCGGGAAGCCCATCAGACGCTGAATTGAAAGCCTTCTTAAAGGAGAGCTTGCCTATTTCACCGTCTTCTTATAGTTTGGCTTATCCCACCGGTTGCCACTCTTGCATCGTGGCCGTACCGCGAGCACGGCAGTGCTCCCAGATAGTCACGCCCAGGAAGACTAGGCTTCGATCGTGAAACTTGCATCTCTTTGTGCCAATCCACGGCGTTAACGCCGGATACTCAACGGCCAGTCAGCGGATTGTGCTGTACCAGAGGCTTGTCGCGACGATATGGCGGGGCAAAGTAATAGAAGAGGCCGTTGATTATAGCAGCTGCACAAGGCGCTGTCCAATGGACCTAAGCATAGACATCAGAACATTAGCAGTGGCGAACGCCTGAAAGGAGCCTCGCGCTTAGTGCTCGAAAGTCTCTGAGATACGTACCCAATGGTGTTGAAGGATGTCTCTGGAAGTCATCAAGCCAAGGCAGCGAGCTGGATTGAATGCTGGATGATATCACAGTCAGCCCAGCCGGTGATTAGGGTCGCGAAGTGGCCATACAGATTCCAGTGTACCCGGGCTTTGCAACAGATGAGGCCAAAGTTCCAAGCGACAGACTTGCACCTACCAAGACAGGTGCAAGGGCGGCTCCAAGTGTCTTTGCCGAACGCGGATCGAGACCAACTCCGAACGCAGTAAAGATTAGACCCTGGGCGAACATGAACTCAAGCACCCAGAGTTGCCCGGCAGAGACGAATTGCGGATCGACAGTGCATCCGGGTATTATGCCCTGTACAACGATTAGTTCTCTCCATCGATGGTTCAATCAAGCATGTTTTCTTACCGTGGCGAAGTACGCATCGCCCAGACCTAGGCGCAAGAAGTATCCGCCAATGATTGCACCTAGAATCTGAGCAGATATATAGATGACTGCTCTCGGCAGAGTCGCAAGACCTGCGCAGAACGTTGCAAAAGTGATCGTAGGGTTGAGATGACCGCCTGAGGCCGGCCCAGCTGAGTAGATGAACAAGCTCAAGCCTACGCCATTCGTGAGAGCAGCATATGCTCCTATGGCAAGTGGGGATGTGCCAGTCGGAAGGGAAGTCAGACCGGACGACACTGCTCCTAGGATGAAGACTAGAAGGCAGGTACCTGGACCATGTTAAGCATATGAGTAGAAGTGTAGTGGATGTACGCACCCCATGCTTCAATGGCTGCTTGTCTCCAAGTATCGACGACGAAGAAACCGCGCAGATCAAGCGCATCTTGAAGGGTGAGTAGTGGCGCCTAGGATTGCGGTCAGCGTGGGCAGTAAGGTCTCCTTTCAATCCAAACGTACGGCATCAGGCTGCTTCCTCAGGATCTCTTCGGACTCTACGGAGTCGTCTGTGGCGATGAAAGCCTGGTTCCCGCCGATGCGGCCTGCGAAAGGAGCATTGCGAATTGGGTCACGTCTTCGCGATCGGAGGGAGCCATCTCTCGATGAAGTATTTCCCTGAAAGGCCATCTCGGCATCAGTTGTTGTCTCCTTTGGCATATTGAGGCTCCGAAAATGGCATGGACTTACAGGACCACCACGCGCGAGAGATCTGCTCAAAGGCACGGCGATGATTCGAGAGGCTGAAGGTGTATGTCAGCTCTGACAAAGGAGGAGGTCCGGGGAAAGAGCCGGGAAAGCCGGAGGTATTAAGACATTAAGACTTCTAGGGTGTGCTAAACGTAAACCTCGTATAGGTATATCTAGAAAATTTACGATTCGGAGCGTCTTACTATCTAAATAAGCTGTACTAGTAGTACTAAGTAGATAGATTAAGGTACTAGCTATTTATACTACTACTTTAAGGAAACTACTACAATTTATACAAACTACTCTAGTAAAACAAGGTACTAGTAAGTAAAATTTAAAGAAACAATAGATAGAATAGGATACTAGTAAAGTAACATAAATATGGATAAGTTACTATTTTAGTAGGATTACTAGCTTCGTAAAGTACTCATCTAGTAAACTATCTATTTCGCAAACTACCCGATTAATTAATTGCCTATCTAGCGGACTGTTCGTCTAGCGAACTACCTACCTAGCTAATCAATAATCTAACAAACTGCTCTTCTAGCTAATCGCTGTTCCGGCGAACTACTTACTACTCTAGCAAATCAAAAGTGGGATCTATTTCTATGCGGAACGGACCGGTATTATAGTATAGGCCATCGCGAGGTATAACATAGGAGATCTTGGGACCATGGACCTGTTCTTCACTGGCCTTCGCAGCCCATCTGATCTGACACCGATGGTCGAATCCTCGTTCTACACAACGGCTGTTAGGCTACGAGAGCTGCTGCACTGTGACGAGATAGCAGGGGAAAGATCAACGGGCGAGGTTATCTTTGGCGAGAAGTGGTGCAGTTGTAGACGCACGTTCAGTCATAGTCGCTGATATACCAACCGAGAGGAAGTGTGCCAGTACTCAGTACTGTATAGACATTGCCAAAATCCCTACCCTTTCGACCATACCGACAGTCTACAGTGCTCTTCGTATCAACTCCTCCACTCTGGCACTCGCCTTCTAGCCGAACTTGTGATCAAGCTCAGCCAACGCCTTCTGCGTGATCTTGAGCTGCTTCAGAATGGCGTTCCACTGTAGACCCTCCTCCTTTAAGTCTCGTACCTACGAAACGAATGGGAAGATTAGTCCATGTTCCAGACAAGAATCACGTGGTGTCGTAGCGGAGGATATGATGGCTGGTGAAACTTACCGTCTCAAACGCTCCTCGGGCCACAACGCTTGTGGGACATCTCCGCTCGATGGGCAGCTCGCCATTCATGCGCCCGTCGTAGAACGCCTTCAGGAAAACGAACAGATTGTTCATATCCTTCGACGCTGTGAGGTAGTAGTGCTGGGTGGCCTGTTGGTGCAGGATAGAGCTGTTGTGCCACTTCAGGTACTTCGAGGCGTCGTTGCGCTTGATCTTGAAGGAGAATTTGTGCTCGTAGTACCAGATGTTTGCTGCTTCTTCACGGATCTCCTTGTTGACCATGAGAAGGCCAGGCTCTGCAGGTGGTGCCTTTTCGTCGGTGATGTGGAATTTCTACTTCTCCTTCGCGAGGACGAGGTAATAGATCTGATTCTTCATTTCTGCGGGCAGCTTCTTCCAGAAGTTGGTTTTGGTGGGTGGATTTGGTGTTGCTCGGCGTCGTGGAGGCTTGCGTGCCGGTGGCATAGTGTGCTGAGTTGCCGGGGGTAGAGGAGTGTGTCCGTTCTCAGGAGCCGCGCACGACGACATGTTGAGGTCGTAAGCTGTTCACCGCACGCAGAAAAAGTTCCGCTGCTTCAACGCCAATACTCATTCTGTCACTCGGGCCGTGGCCCCGGCATCCGCCTCGCCGTGCCTCAGGCTTTCCAGCACGCCCTTGGCCCTTCTCCTGGCATCGATATACATCATGAACTCACTGTACGATCGCGGCATGACCTTGATATCTTTGTCGACAGTGAAGGTATAATTAAATTGGCCAGTCGGCTTCGTCTCGCCGTGCTCAACGTTGCGGACTTTGCTGTCCACGCGGACCTGGACTCTAGTCTGCTTGACTTCGCTCGTACTTCGCGGATCTGAGCTGGCACGCACGACTGGCGGATCGGTATAGACCACAGTGGCTGTGAGATACAGTACACTCCCAACAGGTACAGGATTCTGAAAGATGGACGGGTCGAGGCTGACGAAGGTAGGTCTTTTGTGGGAGAAACTTGCAGCGGCACAGAACGCTAACTCAAACGTTTGCTTGAGAAGGAACCCCCCGAAGATCATGAAGTTGTGACGGTTACGATACTGGGGCATCATGATCTGCGTCGTTTGCATCCTGGTGGCGTCCATGAAGAATACGTTGTCAGGCTTCCGGAGCGAGTCATTGGGGTCGTGATACTGCAACTGCCTGCGCCAAATGTCGTGTATGACATCGCTCTCTTCGTCGTTTGGAGTCTTATTGAGGAGGGACCGCTGGGAGCGCTCCTTGCGGTGCTTGCTGTTCCGCTCGCCTTGCTGGTAAAGTTGCTTCTCCTCTTCAGTATCTGTCCTGACCGGGCTGATGTTGACTGGCTTCTTTGTTGCTGGATCGAGGGAGACCATGGTACATTGACAGGTGATCATGATGTCTTCGGGCTTTGCACTCTCGCCATCCTTGGGAGCTTTCGCTACCTGGAGACTGATCTCCATACTGCTTCGGCCCGTGGCGTAGGTCACCATGCCAGACAGTTCAAGATCGCAGATCTCGGTGAGCGGGTGGTTGATCACAATACGGTCAAATGCCGCGGTGACTGTGGTCACATCATCGCCAGTGTGTTTATAGGCGATCACGCCCGACAAAGCATCGAGATCCATGAAGATGGTTCCTAGGCGCAGCTGTCCGCATGCATTTGCGTATGTGTCCAAGAGCCATGGATCGCGAGCGAGAGGTAGTATGATACTGTGATGGCTGTTGCTCATCCTCTTTGCGGAAAGGTCTCTGTCTTTGGGCATAGTCGGCGGAGATGCTTCAGACGGGGCATCTTGCCCCTGCTGCTGCTGCTGCTTCCTGAAGGCCTCGATCCAAGGCATCTGAGTTCGCTGTGCCGTCAGCTCTCTAAAGACGCCGTCAGTGCAACGCTGTGATGAGTGGGAAAACGCTCGATAGCCTGCTAGAGGCGAGCGCCGGCTTAGTCGGCTGCTGTGAGACAAAGCCCACGCAAGCTTGAGCCTGAAACTCATCGCTGCGATCTGGTTCAGTATGAGACTTGTCGTCCGAGACGTGAAGTGAGGCGTGTCGTACTGCTCACTGCTCGCGACGGGGGCAGGTGAGGTCGGAAGCTTTGACCAACAAGCCATCTCCACTCACCGACACCACCTCAAACTTCATCTCCTCCTTAATCTCTTCATCACAGACGCGTCAGATCATGCATGAACGCGTGTTGATGAACACGCGATGAGTGTGCTCGACCTGGGCCACCTAGACCTCGAGTCTGCGGCGTGTGGTCTGCATCTACGCTTGCACAGCGCCGCCCAACTTGCTCCATCCGGGAAGGATGATCTTGATCAACTTCGCACTCGACTAACTGCGTACAAGCTCAGCCTCCAGAAAGACAAAATTCCATTCATCTCTACCGGTGACAGACTGATCCTCACAATCCAGCTTCAGCTCGATAGCGAGGTCGCTAGGAGAGCACCAGCCCAGGAAGTGGTTCACTTGTTGTCATTGCAACTGCGCGAGGCTGAAGTTGATATCATTCCTCGCTCTCGTTCAGTATTATCCACTAACCTTGCGTAGCTGTGGAAGCTGCTGGACTTCTCGACTCCGTGCGTCACGACCTCAGAGTGCCAGCAAGATCACTATCACATCAGACTGGTACTACGGCACGCAGACGAGTTACCACCGAAGCCCAAGCCTAAATTGCACAAGCTCGATACCGATGTGCCCAGTCGAGATGTCCGACCGCCTCAAGGAGTACCACACGCGAGACTCAACGATGTACAGCTGGACTTGACTGTTACGCCGTTTTCTCCAAAGCCTGCAAAACCAGAGCAACTCAAGATCACTTCCAGACTCGAGCACACGCCGAGTACGGATGTCAATTTCGACGGACTGGACGATGACCTACTGCTTGATGAGGCGGGAAGCGTGCCTGTTGATGATCTGATGCTCGATGAGGTCGTGGAAGATGCTCATCATGGGCCTGCGTATTTGGCCTTTGATGACCATCCGCTTGTTACCGATGTGCAGTCCGACGAGTTCATCTTGCACAAAGAGGCGATCTCGTACATGGAAGCGAACCTGCAGCATGGCTCTGTACCAGGTTTTTCCGAGGACACGCACAACCTCAAAGACACCATCGAGTACAGTGCACACACCATCACGGAGCTAATCATGCTCGGCATTGATGCAGCGATTGCTAGGCCTCCTAGGAAACGCAGGAAGGACATTGTGGCCGAAAGAGGGCACATCCACACCCTTGCATCGATCGCACCCTCCGTCTGGCTGCCAGGCTACCTTGGATCAGTAGCAACCCGATCTGTCTTTCTTCCGACTCTTTGCCACGCACTCAGCAACTTGATCAGTGCCACAGATCGGGGGAGTCTTTCGAGAACAGCTGCCAAGATCGTCGACGATTATTCGAGCGCGGGCAGCAAAGACCAACAGCACTTCGCCGACACGATCGACCAGGGCAGAGTCTCGAGTAGCATGCACCATCGCCTCTGGAACATCGTCCAGGCTCGTGCACACGACTCATGCACGAAGAGATTGTCAAAGCTGCTATTGATGCCAACTACATCCACACCTACCAGATTTACATCCTCCGCGGATATGCTACAGCCGAGTGATGAGGACGAAATGCTTCACGGCTCAAGACTTGACGAGGAGTCCTCGTGGCTCGTACCCAATGAGGACGACGAGGAATCAAAAGTACACGATTTGCTTGATCTGGAGGACTCTGATCTTGCTATGTTCCAGGAAGACAGCGACATCTTCGACATGCAAGAGTATGAGGATGCCTATGCAGCAGAGTATGCTGACGAGGAGTGCTGGTCAACGAACATCGAGTTCTCGCAGGACAGCGCCTCTGAAACCATCTGGCAGAGCGAAGAAACCCAAACGGCGGCTTCGGTTGCTATCCAGGAGGTGATGTATGACGATGACATGCAATCTGTCTGCAGCAGTGTGGAAATGCTTGCCCTGCCCGACTACGACAAGGTCGAGGACGACGGGGACGGATATTATTGGCAGGGCATGAGTCAGATGTTATGCATCTGAGCAACGCAGTGATTTCAACATTCTTCGATTGCTATTATTTTTTGTGGCCTCACGTATCCTCGTATATCTCAGAAACGGTGTTCGCTTCCAGAGTAGGCGAACGAAACAGGCTTAGTGGCGATGAGTAACTTCGGCTCATTGGGTGAAGGAGTCCTCCCCTGTTCTATGCTCTGCCTTAAAACGATTGATTGTCTCGACTTCCATTGATCACAATTCTTCATGTGGATTTCAATACTTTGCCAAGTGAACATCGAAATACCATACAAGACTGAGGGCGACGCAGATGAAGATGAAAGACACGCCCAGGGTTGGCGCTGCCAAGCCACAACAACCGCTCGAGACAGGCACCGAACTAGCACCCCCCACCCATAATGCAACGACTACACCGGATGACCTACAAACAGTGGAGGGAGGGTCGGTTCACGCGACAAAAGTACCGAAGACGTGGCGTTTCTGGGCAATCATTGCCTCGCTTGGTGTTGCAGGCCTTGCCTCAGCAATTGAGGGAACTATCATCACGAGCGCTTTACCGACCATCACCGCAGATCTGGGTGGAGGTGATCTCTATGTCTGGGTACCCAACGCCTACTTGCTGGCATCAGTGGCAGTGCTGCCGCTTTTCGGCCAGGCGAGCGACATCTTCGGGCGCCGGGGTCTGCTCCTGAGTGCCGTCGCACTTTTCACGTTGGGCAAGTCTGTCAGTCAGCAGATCTCGAAGCCAGAGGCTAATGAGCCGAACAGGCACTGGTTTGAGCGGCGGTGCCAACTCGATGCGAATGTTGATAGCTGCCCGCACAGTTCAAGGGCTGGGTGGGGGCGGGATCAACTTGCTTATGGAGACCGTGGTGACCGATATCGTTCCGCTCCGAGAGAGAGGGAAGTATATGTCATTAGTGATGATGGGATCTACTCTTGGTGCCTCCATTGGACCATTCGTGGGAGGTGCGATTACGTCGAGCACCACTTGGCGTTGGGTTTTTTATGTGAGTGACGTCTCCGGGAGACCATTTACCCTCCCTTCGAGACATATACTGATCATATGTTTCTGTTCCGGTAGATCAACGTTCCAGTCGGTGGCCGTGAGTTACCCTGATCATGTGGCTGCAATAGATCCGACTAACACTGATCTAGTCACCTTCGTCTCCCTGTGGGCATGCTTGAGAGTCAATCATCAGCGAGAGCAGAGTTGGAAGAAAAGTCTTGCGCGCGTGGACTTTGCCGGGAATGCCATCTTCGTCGCAGCTATATGTGCTGTCCTCATCGCACTCAGCTGGGGAGGCACGCTCTTCGAGTGGAGCGCTTACAACATCATCGTCCCTCTGGTACTAGGTTTCGTGGGCCTGATATTGTTCACGGCTTTCGAGTGGACACCCAAACTATGCCGGGAACCCTCCATGCCTCGAGTGCTGGTCTCGAACCGGACTTCTGCTGTTGCACTGGCACTGACGTTCATCCACGCAGTGGTCACGTATTGGGCTTACTACTTCTTTCCGATTTACCTCCAAGGCGTGAAACAGTTCTCGCCGCTAATCTCCGGTGTCGGGACACTACCGATATTTGGTGGAAGCCTGATCTTCGCTCTCGTTGGTGGAGCGATCCTCTCGAAGACAGGGCGCTATAAGCCAATTCATCTAGCCGGTTTCGTACCGCTGACGATAGCATTCGGACTATTCAGCTTGCTCGACTTCAAGTCCAGCACGGCAGCCTGGGTATGCTTCGAGCTGATTTGGGCCATCGGATCTGGCCTGCTCGTTGCCATCCTACTTCCAGCGATGCAAGCTCCTCTAGACGAGAGTCTCGTTGCAACCGCCACAGGTCTATGGTCCTTCATGCGCTACTTTGGCTGCATCTGGGGCGTCACCATTCCCAGCGCGATCTTCAACAACGAATGCCGTCGATTGGCATTCCGTGTAAGCGACGCGGCTGTTGCTGGAAAGCTCACTGGCGGACAAGCATATCAGTACGCCACGCGAGCTTTTCTAAGGGGTATCACGGATGAATCGGTACGGGACGAGGTTGTGGAGGTGTTCTCTCGGGCTTTGCGCACTGTGTGGCTAATCGGCATTGCTTTCGCCGGACTTGGATTCCTGCTGACGTTCTTGGAGAAAGAGGTGAGCTTGCGGGATAAGCTGAACACCGACTTCGGGATGGAAACAGAGAAAGAGCAGCCAGGCGACGCCAAGGTCGTTCCATCGGATGGTGAGATCACAAGGACGGGGTCTCAAGAAAGATGAGATGTTATATACAAGCGCAAACAGAGACCTCCTGTGATATACCTGCCATGAACAGATACAACAGCGTATGCCGCTCACTTAACGCCAGCAGCGAGCTCGTTTCTATGGTCGGTTCTCGATCTCCTCGACTTGCGCACCCACAGTACCGTATATGTGTGTAGCAACGTGCTGTATTGATTGAGTTTCCACGTGTGTAACGGCGGAACCGCGGAAACCTTGAAATCCTTCGCTCAAACCTTCGCACTCTATGACAACTTGGTCTGTCAAGATCTAGATCTCGAACCGCTCTTGCCGTAGCGCAATCCGCTGGTTTCGCTCGCATCGCTGCAGAAAAAGGACGCTAAATTGGCGTGTGACAGCAGGTGTGATAGAAGGCTAATTCGAAGATATCTAGGTCACGTGGTCAGCGAGTAAACAATCACTTAACGCGTTAGATCGAAACAAGCCTCGCTACCGTCGACTAGAGCCTTATTACCGAGGATCGGAGCCTCACTAAAAGCGACTAGAGCTCAACGTAGCCGCAGCTAGGCTAGTTATAGCGGTCTGCAAGGCTCGCCGGCGTGGTGCAGCACCTGCAGCGCCGCTGCGAGAAGCACCCTCGCTGCAGACGAGCCTTGACCATGTGGCTGGCTACTATCGCTCGAAACAGCATTCATCTGTCGATCTATCACACACGCTAGCCGCTTCTGGCCTCTATCTTCTGCAGCGATGCGAGCGAAACCAGCGAAATGAAGTCCTTCACTTTTGCGCTGCCTACATCGAGCGATGTATTGGGGTGATGCGAGAACAAATTTCTCCGCTCAAACACCACCCTTTCCTTTCATTTCTCGCTGCTCATGCTCCACACGACAATGACTCATGGACCTGTCGATACGATCTTGGATCGTAGAACCACAAGATCTGAGTATCAAACTCTTGTCGCAAGAGCACTGATCTCGGCATCCCAGAAATCGCATCTTGGTATAATATAATAATATACATCCGGTGCACGTTTCCGCTCCCGGCCACGGACCTCTCGATAATCTGGCGACTCTGGCGAGCCTGGGTTGTTCCGGGAAAATGCCGATCGAGATGTGGACAAGGATGATGATGTGGACGAAGGATCCCGAGCTCCACTTCCAGCCTGATTCGACCCGATTCCCGGGATCCTCGAAGCCCGATTTTGGAAATCTGCCAACCACAAACGCCACAGCCCGTCAATCTGCGACAAGGACCAAAGCCAGGCCAAGGCACCTTACCGCGTCTTGCTCCCTCTACACTCCTGTCGCAGTCCGAGTTGTGCGTGGCACAAAATCACTCTATCCACCTCATCAGCGGGGCTACGGTGAGGAGGAAAGATGCCGGACACAGTGAACACAGTCCCTTGCACTGGCGGCTGCGGCTAGCCTGCACGGTGCCAAAATGATATATCGTACGTCCCATCCTGATGGCTCGCACAAGGACGCTCCAATGAGCTTGCCGGAGAAATGCCAGCCGCTGCATGGCGGGCGCAAACGGTAGTCGCTAACGAGGTATGTGCGTCAGTGTCAGACACCATGAATCCTGACTTTTCTGCTGTGGGTCGACAGGTTGGCGGTGGCTTGTTCTCCCTCAATGCGCGATCTGGTTGAAAGCTTATCGCTCTCTCTGTACTCGATTTACCACCTGCAATAAGTCGCTCGTGGCGAGCGGCCTGCAGTCGCCCCAAGACTCTTCCAACCACCCCTATGGTGGATTGAAGCTGCGCGCTCTGCCACCTTGCGTTCGTACCCGGAGACCTGATATGCAGCATCCCGTCACCCCTTCAGTATCGTCGCGGACCAGGATTGGCGAACCCTGCCAGCGCGAATGAACTCATAGCGAGCTTCAGCTTTGTACCACCCAACAATCACGGATCCCTTGCGCTGCGCAAACGAATTCGAAGCGCTGCAAACCAACGACTCCAGGCAGAGAAGGGATCTACAACACCTCCAGCGCTCTCATTACAACATATGCAAGCAAGTCGGCCCGCCGTGAAGTCATATCGTCCTCTTCCCCTTCTCAACATGATCTTCCGATTCGAGACGCCACATCTGTAACGCCTGGCATTGGCTCCAGGTATCTTGGATAGTTGTTGTCGTGTTGCAACACTCCCTCGCTGGCGGAGCTATCGACTGTATTGCGGTGGTGTTTGTTGGAGGTGCGGGTTTGGAGGAGTTGTTGTTGGTGAAACTTTCATATGAGGTACGCCGATCATGGTCTACGCACAACTTCACTTCATCTTCAGTTGGTCATGTTGGTCATACGTCATCTTAATTTCTTCATTGACTTCACTGCGCACTCTTGCAATATCAACCATCACCTCCAACCCAACAACAACCACCAACCTCCACCTGGCGATCGCCGTCTCCGGAGCCAGTTATCTTCTACTGACTGGCCATCTTCCGGACCCGCATCTCTCGGAAACTTCAATGACTCTGGATCTTCGACCTTGACGCGAGCCTGCCACGCCGGTGCCTTGTCGTAGTGAAGAAGTTGACCAAGATGGCGTCCGTACTGACCTCTTCTCAAGCTTCTAGCTACGCAAACACCCCAAACATGGCTCAGCTCGGGGACATCGTCCCAAGCCACTTCAACGGCGCCATCGTCACGGCGTCCTACTTCGCCAGTTTGTGTGGCTGCCTGCTTACCGTCGAGGCTCTCCATCGTCGTGGAACTGGTGTGCACAACTGGAGAAGCTGGCAAGTGGCAGATCCGTATCAAGTAGAGTTTCATCACTAATTAATCTTCAGGGTGGAGACATTGTGCTGTGCTACTGCGCTCGGGTGCATTGGCATATGGTGTATGCATTTCATCGGCAACCGTGCTATCATTCTCGGCGACGGTGCAGCGGCGGTACAGCTCGTTTACAACCCAGGCTACAGCACACTCTCGGTCTTCCTACCCATCATCGGCCTCATGATTGCTTTCGCCGCTGCAGAACTTCAATTTCCATCACCAACTCTCCGATGGCTAGCATTGACCTGCACTGGCGTCTTTGCAGGCCTCTCCGTAGTGGGCATGCACTACATCGGCAATTTCGGTATCTCGAATTACTCACTCCGCTACGTCCCGCAATACCTGGCAGCCTCTGTGGTCATCGCTATCGGCGATTGCTTGGCAGTGCTGATGCTCTTCTTCCACTGGCGTGACCAATGGATCAGCGATTGGTGGAAGCGCCTTCTCTGTGCGGTTGCTCTGGCTGGTGGCGTTTCGGCGATGCACTTTACCGCGTCGACGAATTGCATATATCAGCTCAAGCACTACAACTCAGACCAGGCCATCAAGTCCAGGGATGTGCAAGTCATCATCGCCGGCGCGCTTTGTGGCACTGCTGGCTGCATCACCCTATGTGGAATGTTCTTGATGCGCCGCCGGAAGGGCATTCTGAAGAAGAGCTCCCAGAAAGTCATGTTGGCGTGCGCTATGTTCCATCCAGACGGACGTGTCCTAGTAACCACGGCAGGTGCCCTTCCATCCCGCGAAATCACAGAGAAGTACAACCATCGCACATTCGAGGAAGATTTCGACACAGCACATCCCGTTTTCCAATGGATTTTCCGCGTCACACACAACTGGTCAGCAGTCGCCGATTTGATTCCGAAGATGAAGAGTCACCTTGGAGATGATGGTGCAGCAAGCTCGCGGCCAGGAAGTTCAAAGTCAAGCTCGCAGTATGACCCGGACACCAACAGCGACTACTCGATCTTCTTCCGCGAGCGCTTCTGCACTGCAACAGCATCTCTGGCAACCTGGATGCACATCACGGTAGAGAACATCGGCATCTTGTACGACAGGATCATTGAGACGGACACTCTACAACCCGAGGATCGCACCATCAAGCGGCAAACTCTACAGAAGAGTGGTGATGATCCGGAGAAGGCAGAGCGTTCCAGCATCTTTGGCAAAGGTCAACTACTCCTCCTCACTCGCCAACTTGATCACGCCCAGACCGGTAAAGTGTTGACGGCGGGTGATTGCCGATTTGCAAGTGTCCAACAAGTCGCCCACAGCATCGCAGAATCTTTGCAGATCCCAATCGTTGCGCTTGAGGCCCATATGGTTGGTGTAGAGACATACGTGAAGACTGCCTCCTCCACAGAGAAGGCTGGCACCTGGCTCAACTTCTTTGCCATCATTCCGAAAGTCAACAGCAAAGGATTCGATATCGTTGTGAAGAAGGCCGAGCAAGGTCACCTACCCGATACACCACTTTTGCCGACCGAACCGACTCCCCGGCAGGCTCAATTCCTGCAGCGTCTCGATGGTCTCGACACAGCAGAATGCATGACTTTCCTAGCGAATCGCAACCGCCGAGATTCCTTCAGAAGCCCGGAAGAGCACAGTATCGCCATGACTATGTTGCGAGCCATGACCGAACTCGACAAGCAACTTCCGTCCGCGTGGTTCCAGAGCGCCCGCTTCGTTGGCAAGCCGGTATATGCGAACTACTCACAGACTGCAGAGAGCCCGTGTGGAACGACCATGTACTCGCTCGTAGTGTGTGCAGACCTTCACACGTCGATCGAGCCATCGAGGGACATTGTGAAGGTGCCAATGTCGTTCTTCAGCGCCCGTCAGCAATGTTACGCTGGCTCCCCAAACAAGCAGGTACTGGAGCGCGAGATCCACCAAGAGTTCAGCCCACTTCTGACGCGCAAAGGAGTGAAGAACTTGACATCACGCGAGAGGATGTTCACACTCCACAGGTCCAGAGCATCATCGACTCGTCGCCCATCAGCCGCTCACTCTGGCAGCGAGCACTCCGACCCAGGATACGCATCCGACACGCATGAGCTCGTCGAGAAGCCCCGTCATACCGGCAACACGGCGCTGGATGCCACAGCAGGAGCTGAGCGTGACGATATCTGGGGCGGAATTCTCGTCAATAGCGAGACGGTCATCAAGTCCGATTCGAAGCAGGAGGGCAGCACCAACATCAGCACACACGATCTCGGCACTAAAGTTGCGGTGGGCACCTCGAAGCCGGAGGCGACGTTTGTCGACGAACTTTTCGCTGCTGCATGCCAGACGGTACCATCGAAATCAAATTGAAGCGTTGACGAGTGCGCAACATCAGACTTACAGTAAGCGTCAAGGTTTTCTCGAACGCAGCGTGTGATGAGATTTGGAGGGAAGGACCTCACGGCTGCACACAACACAACACAACACAACACGACACATGATATCACATTCTGGAAGGCGGAGCTCTCCCGGATGATGCAACATCAAGCCGTGGAAGCCAAAGCTTTCTTGGACGGTGCATCACAGCACGATGCAACCATGACTTCAGCATCCAGGACAGCACTACACAACACAGACGGTTGAGAGCAAGGCGTTCAGGGTTGGTTGGGCAACATATGGGGCTAGGCAGAGCATGAATATGGAGAGGCGATGATACCCTTCGAGCGTTCCAGCGACTGCCATCATCATATGAGCAGAAAGAGATGGGCCACACAGCATGTATATTAGCATAAGAGACACGAGTAATGGTACTTTCAACGACCGACTTGACACAGAAACCACTCTGAGATACTTCGTAGACCATGCGAGCAAGCTTAGATCTCCGGTAATGATCTCGTGCTCATCGTGACACGTGCTGCCTCTGGACCGTACCCAAGGTCTCTTGTCAGAATTCTTCGATAGAGAACAAAGGATTAAGTGGTCGTCAAGTTGGTTCCTGATCACAGCAAGGTATATCGTATGTCATCCACGCCACAGATGCGGCAGTGGTTTCGACGCCTTGTCTCACATCTTCGTGTCATTGTGCCTACACGTCGTCAACGCGCATCAGACAAGGCATCCAGTAGCGTCCCAATGAACTTTTAGCAAGTTTCTGATGGTGATGCTGGTGTATGATGCTGGTGTAACATGATCGGGAAAGACGAAAGGGAGAAGACGGCGCGCGCGATGTCGATCTTAGGGCTCCGGCTGTGTATACGAGAAGCATGGACCCCACCAAGCCAAATTGAGATCTCAGCAGTTCTTCGACACCGTGAATTTCAAACGCAACAGGATCTTTGTATTTCCTGAAAGCGAATTCTCAAGGACTACAGACACATAAAAACTTTGTCACTCATTTTAATCTGCACGCCATCGTTCTGTCACGAAGTTGCTGCTTGTCGCTCATCTCATCGGGCGCTGAAACGAGTCTTGGCGAAGTCGCCACCGCTCAGTGAGCAGGCAGAACATGAGTGAGAAATCGGATCAGGAGGAGGTCCTCGACGACTGGGAAGACGATGCTGAGGGCGAAGAGGAGCCTGCTGCGATTGCCACCACGAACGGTCACCCTAGTGAGTCGCACGTGACACCGCAAGTCAACGCCAAAGCACAAGGCATTCCCACCACCGAGAACGACTCTTCCGACAGTCAAGATGAAGACGACGACGAGTCAGACGAAGCAGTCGACCAGGACTATAGCTCCGAGGTCTTGTCGCAGTACAAAAAGCTGCTGTCACGCAGAGTCGATCTCGTGGGCGACTATGCCGGCAACGAGCTGTTCCTCATAGATGGCGACTCACTACTACTACGATGCTTCTCCGACGAACACCTCGACTTCGTGACGGGATTCCAGCTCCTGCATGCAGTCTACAATGTCGAAAAAATCTTACATCACCTTGTGCGACGGAAATGCAACTTTCATATCGCGTTCTTCCATGGCACCAGGACGCTGAGTGTCCCATCGGGCACGAGCCCCATTAACACCAGCAAGTACCTGCTGGCCCGAGCCATTGTTATCCGCCATCTGGAGACGAGGCTATCGATATCCCATCCGGACATCCAGATCTGCGAATTCCCGTCATACACATCAGCCGAGTTCACCAAGTACCTGAGCGTGCATTCGCCGTACTTTATCATGGCACATGACGGTGCGGAGTCATCGCACCGCAAGGGTAAATCCCTGAGCGAGACACAAACCAAGGAGTCGATGAATCCAAGTCGCGTGGCTCTCCGTGAATTGGTCATGTTCTTCATTGAGCGTGGTTTCAATGTCGCGCTGATCAACGGATTGGAATGGCGAGACACTAAGATCATGGCAATGGTGCTGGAGCGCCAACATCGGGTTGCGATGATACCACAGGATCGAGGCCTGTTGCAGGTTTCCGACGACCTTACTCGCATCGAGCTCGGCGAAGAGCTTTCCTCCATTCGAGCCTCTGCACCGCATTTCACACAGCGGCAGTATCTTGCGGTCCTTGCGACCACCCGAGTTGTGCGCACAGCACCATCGAGTTTCTCGGCAGAACTTCTTGCAAAGCTTGCGCACTCCTTCATGTTACATCAAGCTGCGGTGGCTCACCTCCCGCTGAGTGCTCGGCGCCTGCCCGCAGCTGCCAGTGACCAAACTGAGCAGGCCTTCCTGGGAGCGATGGCCAACTGTGCAGAGTCCGTACTGTTCAGCAAAGCTTGGTCAGAATCATTCTCCGAAGTGACAGACGCATGCGATCTCTCCGACTTTCTGGATGGGCGGCTGTTCCATCATGTACACACAGCACATCCCCAACTTACGCCGGAAATGCAGAGAACGGCACATGGGCTTGTTGCTGCATTGCAGCAGCTTACACAATTAAGCATCAAACAAGCAGGGCAAACGACTGAGGCCAGCGCCCCCTCGGAGCAGAACGAGGCAGAAACCAACGAAGCAGTCAGGATGGCAATCATGCCGTTCTCAAACGCGGTCTTCGATAAACATCTGAAGTCAGTCGGTCTCCTCGTAGATGAGAGTGTCATCGGTCAGCAAAGTGCGAGCTCGCACCGAATCTTCCGAGAAGTCACTCATTGGCACAACGCCAAGAAACCTCTCGTGCAGAAAGGACCCCCGACCCCACAGTCAGAGCGACAGGCTTTCAGGGCAGCAAAGCGAAACCAAGTGTTCATGGCTGACATGCAGAAGTACGCCGCCAGTCTTACCAATGCCGTCGGCAGAAGTTTGGATCCTGAAACGATCGTTGTGGGCGCCGTCAAACCCAAAGTGTCAGCCCAGCCTTCTTCTGGCACGCAAACGCCAGACTCCGAGTCGACTGAGGGGACTCTCGCTGATGGGAAGGGCAAGGCGCAGCCACAGAAGGGTGGTGGCGGTAAGAAAGGCAAGCAGAACGCCGGAAAGCAGGCGATGATGTTGCAGATCGCCGCCTCCAAGGCAAAGAAGGACGAAGCTGCCACCGACAAGATCTCAGGGGCGTGGGCTGTCGTCGTTAAGGGGTTCGAAGCCGGCACTGATGTCCGGGCGAACTTTCGAAAGGCTCAAGAGTACCTGGTAAGCACTGATGGGTGAAAGCGTTCTCCGAGACGCGATCGCACTCTATGCTGCGCTCTGAGACCCTTTATTCTCTTCGACAACGCCGAGACACTTGCTGACCCTTTTACCCTTTTATTCTGTAGGCTTCCGTTCCTTCCGCCTCCAGGAGGGTGATTTCGGCTGAGGTTCAGCTATACAGGCTCAGCTGCTTGTTGCGTTATTGGACCTCACTTTGTCGGAAAGGAGAGAAATCGCAAAACCTCGAAGTCGCCGCCCTAATATGGAGCATCTGTCGTACAGTCTGCGAGAGCGACGGTTTGACTAAGGAGGTCTTGGAACACGTTGAGCACACCATCGAGGTCATGTCTCTTCCCCCCTCGGGCAGCGATGCCAATCAATCGCTTCAGTCAAGGAAGATCGGCTTCCGATTTGCAACGCTACGTCCAGCAGACAACGTGTCGGTAGAGATGGGACCACAGGAGTTTCAGCTCAACTATTGCGGCCCGTATATGGAGCGTTCTTTCGACAGCAGGCCGGACCCCCGTGTTGAGTTCCAGCCTGATGGATGGCAGCGAAAGGTTCTTGACGCAATCGACGCTGACAAGAGTGTCTTCGCCGTGGCTCCCACATCTGCAGGGAAAACATTCATCTCATTGTAAGTTCAATCGCCATAATACTTTCCGCTGAGACACCACGTGGTTTCTGTATGAGACATAGTCTAATCTGCCCATTTTCGCAGCTACGCGATGCGGAAAGTCCTCGAATCCAACGACAACGACGTATTGGTATACGTAGCGCCTACGAAAGCGCTGGTAAATCAAATCGCCGCAGAGATCCAGGCCCGATACTCGAAGAAATTCAAGTTCGGTGGTAAATCTGTCTGGGCCATCCATACGAGGGACTACCGCATCAACAGTCCGACAGGGTGCCAGGTACTTGTCACGGTGCCTCATGTCCTGCAGATCATGCTGCTTGCACCAACGAACGCCAACTCTTGGTCGTCCCGGGTGAAGCGTATCATCTTCGATGAAGTACACAGCATCGGTCAAGCGGAGGACGGAGTAGTGTGGGAACAGTTGCTTCTTCTTGCACCATGCCCGATCATCGCTCTTTCGGCCACTGTCGGTAATCCAGAGGAATTCAGCGATTGGCTTGCGTCAACCCAGAAGGCGATCGGAACAGAGCTCGTAACTGTTCAACACCCACATCGATACTCTGATCTTCGGAAGTATTACTACGTACCACCGAAGAAGTTCGCATTCCAAGGCTTGCCAGAGAAGACGTACTTTGGACTACTCGGACTGGAGCATGCTGAGGGCCTTAATCACGTCCATCCAGTTGCTGGCCTTGTTGACCGATCTCGAGGGATGCCACAGGACCTCGCGCTTGAGCCAAAAGACTGTCTGATGCTGTACCACGCACTCAAGAAGTATGCAAACGACTCCTATCCTGTCTCATCGGATCTTGACCCCACGAAAGCGCTGCCAAAGGTACCCAGGAAGGTTAACATACTTGAGTGGGAGAGCAAGCTCAAGTCTGTACTCAGAGCCTGGCTCTCGGACGACGACTCGCCATACCCTCGTGTTCTCGCAGAGCTCGAGCGCAGCTTCCGGGACGACAAGCGCGAGACGCTGCAGACTACCCGATCAGAGTCCGCTCCTGAATCAGCAGATATCCCTTCTGCTCTGAACCTCCACGAGTCCACCTTGCCTCTACTCTGCCGCCTGCAGGAACAAGAGGCGCTTCCTGCTATACTGTTCAACTACGATCGGCACGAGTGCGAGAAGGTGTGCGAGGCGTTAGTCAAGCAGCTGGTGGAAGCTGAGCGAATCCAGGTCAAGAGTGGTCCAAAATACGACCAAAGATTGGAACGATGGGAGGACTGGAAGAAGGCGCAGGCCAAGGCAGCCCTCAGAGATGCGAGGGCAAGCAAGAAGAAGACGGCCAAGAAAGGTGAAGCGGGTGAAGACGACGAGAAAGCATCAAAGCTCGATCAAGCGATGGAGGCTGGTGCTGCTGATGCGAGTGTATGGGAATCATTTGACCCTGCCGCACCCGTTGATGGATATCACTTCGCGAACCATGCCAGGGTCCTTCCCTCCGAGATGGAGATCTACGTCCGTCAACTGAAGTACCGGGAAATACAACAGTACCTCATCGATGCTCTGGAGCGTGGCATCGGTGTTCATCATGCCGGCATGAACCGAAAATACCGACAGATCGTTGAGATCCTCTTCCGCAAAGGATTCCTGCGTGTGATTGTCGCCACTGGGACTCTTGCCCTAGGCATCAATATGCCGTGTAAGACGGTCATATTCAGTGGCGATTCGGTGTTTCTAACAGCGCTCAACTACCGTCAGTGCGCCGGTCGTGCTGGTCGTCGTGGCTTTGATCTCCTTGGAAATGTGGTCTTCCAAGGCGTTTCACGAGAGAAAGTGTGCAGACTCCTCAGCTCCCGCTTGCCAGATCTCAACGGACACTTTCCGCTCACGACGACGCTGGTCCTGCGCTTGTTCACACTACTCCACGACTCGAAGAACTCATCGTATGCTGTCTCTGCTATCAACGCCCTCCTGTCGCAGCCTCGCATGTACATGGGCGGAACCTCCTTCAAAGACCAAGCAATGCATCACCTGCGCTTTTCGATCGAGTACCTCCGACGACAATACCTGCTTGGCTCTAATGGCGCTCCACTCAACTTTGCAGGACTTGTCAGCCATCTGTACTTCACTGAGAATTCCTCTTTCGCCTTCCACGCGCTGCTGAAGGAAGGATATTTCCATGAGCTTTGTGCAGGACATGAGACCAACGAGAAGGTCACACTGGAGACCCTAATGCTCGTGATGTCACATTTGTTCGGCCGCAGATATTGTCGACAGGCGGACGAAGAGTACAAGAGCAAGGTTGTTAAGCCTTCTTCCTCGATCGTGTTCCTACCTGAGATGCCAAACAAGGCTGCGAATATCCTTCGTAAGCACAACAAGCAAACATTGGATGTATATCGCACGTACGTGGAGAGCTTCGTTGATCAGCACATTAAGACAACTGATCGCAAGCTGCCCTTGACCGGCATTGAGGTCGGCGGCGACGATACAGAGGGGGCGAGCGTTTTGAACTCTCTGCCAGCGACCAAGACGAGGTCCGCCTTCGTCGCTCTTTCAGGGCTCGGGGACAACTTCGAATCGATTTCCGCGCTCTGCCAAACCACTCGAGACGGAGTGTTCTTGGAGGAAGCGGTGATTCCGCACGTGAGTGTGCATCCAGACGAGACGGACTCGCCACTCAACGCCTGGCTGCTTGACTTCTTCAAGCATGGCGACGTCCATACCATCGAGCGAGCGAACGGCATTCGTCGGTCTGAGATCTGGTTCATGCTGAACGACTTCTCGCTCGTGCTTGCTACGCTGATTGCATCAATCATGGGCTACATGAAGTTAAGAGAGGGCAGCGACATGGAGATGCTGGATCTTGTCGGCGACTTCGATGCGCATGAGGAGTCGAATGACGAGAAGGCTGCGGCGCAAGAGGATCAGAGTGATGGCGGAAGCATAGCAGGAATGTCAGTCGCTGACTCGGCGATCTCTCTTCCGGACCGGCCGACTTCGAAGGTGGTCAGCAAGAAGGCGGCGAAGAACGCGGACAGCTGGGAGGATGTGGCTGAGCGGGAGGACGCGATGGCCCGTGTTGAGGCCTTCAAGAACCCAGGCGAAGCGCTCGAAGACGACTCGTCCGAGCAGGGCGCTTGGAACGGTGGAGAAGGTGATCAGGGGCTGCGCAACGTGCTGAAGGCGTTCACGAAGTTGCATGCGGAGTTCAATCTGAAGTTCAAGGCTATGTGGGCTTAAAATAAGGGCATACTGCGGATGTGTGGCGCTTCAAGCATACGACATGGATGTACGCGGAAATGGGACGTATGGTTAGATAGATGTCGCATGAAGGAATGACTGAATGCGATGACATTGCTTTCTACTTCAACAAGCAAGTGACCGGCCAAATCGTCTCCCAGAATTCCTTTGCCCTCACACATCTGGGATCTGATGAGCTGGAGAGACAAGCTCTGGCGAAGCATTGCGGTAAGCTTGGCGGATGACATGCCGGTGACTTCACTTCCATGCTGTGGATTCATGATGCAACGGCCGGTATAGCCGACGCGACCGCGCATCAGATCAGATCGAACTTCCATGATTCTCCGACACAGGTAAGAACGAGCGAAAACAGACCACAATTTATCCTTATTCATACCATCTCGTAGTCGCATATCTCCCTCTCCTCAAACAGTAGCTCCTCTTGTCTACATCTGCTTCGTCTACCAGCAACATGGATCCCAACGCCCCAAACCAAAAGCATCGCAACACGCCCGAATATGCTCAATACCAACGAGAACTCTTCTGGGCCGAGAACGAAGGCAAGGTGCCACCCTTCAACACCGGTATATATCCCTCCCCTGCTATTCGTTTATCTACACTGATGATTCCCATTCCAGACCCTCACAAACTCGAACAACGCGCCAAAGAAAAGCTATCCGAAGGCGGCTGGTTCTACGCCAGCTCCAACGCCGGCCAATCCCTCACCCATCTCGCCAACCGACAAGCCTTCTACCGCCACAAAGTGCTCCCCCGTATGCTGGTCGACACCAACATCCGTGACACCAAAACCACCATCTTCGGGCATAAAGTCTCTGCTCCCATTGGCTTCGCTCCAATCGGGATCTGTAAGATCTACAATCCCGAAGGCGAGTTATGGGTAGCGCAGGTAGCGAAGGAGCTGAATATTCCTTACTGTCTGTCCACAGCTGGAAGCCAGCCGATTGAGGATGTCGGGAAAGCGAACGGAGACGGGACGAGGTTCTTTCAGTTGTATATGCCGCATGATGATGAGCTGACCATCTCGCTGCTGCAACGCGCGCACGACTCGGGTTTCACGGCCTGTATTCTGACCGTAGATACCTGGCAGCTTGGCTGGCGACACAACGACGTCGCCACCTCTGACTATGCCTTCTATAAGGGTATCGGAGCGGACCTTGGCCTCTCGGACCCAGTGTTCCAGAAGCGGCTGAAGGAAGCCGGCATCGATCCGAAGAAGAACCCCAAGGAGGCGGGCGCAATGTGGATCGACAACGTCTGGCACGGGCGCGCGCACTCGTGGGAGAAGATCCCATGGCTGATCAAGACGTGGAAGGAGATTAGCGGTGGGAAGCCATTCGCGATAAAAGGGATCCAGCGGGTGGATGATGCGCAGAAGTGTGTGGAGGCGGGGTGCGATGGGATTGTGGTGAGCAATCATGCTGGACGGCAGGTCGATGGGGCAATTGCGAGTTTGGATGCGTTGGAGAAGATTGTTGATGGTATGCACTCCTCGATAATTCTGAGCCGATGGTGGCCATCGTTGCTAACGCACGGAATAGCTGTCGGCGACAAAACATACGTAATGTACGACTCCGGCGTCCGAGGCGCAACAGACGTGTTCAAAGCCCTCGCGATCGGCGCAAAGTTCGTCTTTGTTGGCAGACTGTAAGTTGCACCACCCTGCCCCTTCTCCCGGATTCCTGCACCTACTTATCTGCCCACCCCTCGTGTTAGATGGGTCTGGGGTCTCTCCATCATGGGCGCCACCGGCGTACGCCACGTCATGAAATCCCTGCTCGCCGACTTCGACATTATGATGAACGTCGCTGGCGTCCAGAGTGTCGACCAGATCGACCGGAGCTGGTTGGAGCTGGTTGGAAAGCCAACCGAAGAGCTACTCGTTGGTGCAGGAGAGGAGTAATCTCTGATTGAACTCGACAGTTCATCGACTGCTAGTTCACTCGTGGAGTCCTGGAGATGCCGGTGGCTGGTGGAGACTGCTGCGGTGTATCGAATATAGAGGCTGTAGATTTAGACCGATCTGTAACGCATACGATCTGTAATGTCGTGTAGTCGCCGTTCAGCTCAGCCAGAATCCGACCTCGTAGTCTGCCCACTCGCGCTCTCCTGCCTCTTAATTTCCGGACTCCCCCTCCCTCCTGGTGGAGCTCCGATTGGACTTGTAACGGCGCTCCGCATACTCCTCGCCACACTACCCCTTCGACTACTCCCGGCGCCACCAGTACTACCCGCCTCGGCCTCCCGCTCCAAGAACTCCGACCACAGCTCCGCCAGAGACTCCCTTGTCGCACCACCCGGACTATCAGGCACAAAGTCCGTGCTAAGCGAAGGCGTACTAGGCGTTCTCCGGAAAGGCGACATAGGCAATCGGAGCGTCGCACTGCCGCTGGCGTAGCCGTACGATCCTTGTCGTAGCAGTCCGGCTTGTTCTTTCTGCTCTTCGGTCCAGCCGAGGAGGGCGGCGATGAGCTGGAGGATCTGGAACTTCTTCGCGTCGCTGCGATCTAGTGCCAGGAATTGCAGGAAGTAGTTTGTGACAAGGTTCCGGTCGACGTTATCTTCGGGCTTGCCACGCTTCAGGAAACGTAAAGCTTTGACGAGGTGTTCATTGAGGATGACGGCTTCGTGGCGCGCTTTCCCGAGCAGGAGGTTCTTCTCTTTGACTTCTTTCTCGAACGGCAGGGCGCGGTCGAGCTGACTTTGTACTTCAACGAGTTGTTGGCGGAGCGAAGCAGCTGTATCTTCGGCGGCTTTGGCGTGCGCGCGGAGGTCCTCGAGCTGGGACTGCGACTGCTCGACCATTTCTCTCAGCTCACGCTTTCGTTCATCCTGCACGTCCCGTAATGCTCGTTGTAGGCCATCGACTGTGCTGGACTGAGTATCCGCCTCGTTCTTGACCCGCTCGTATACTTCTCTCTGCCCTTCCAGCTGATCTTCAAGCTCTTGAGCACGCTCTTCCAGCGCCTCCCTCCTCGCTCTCTCTTCGGTGGCCAAAATCTCCCAGTCCTGCATCGCCTGCTTCGCGACTTCGTACTCCTCCCTGACGTGCGCCTCCTTCGTGATCATGTCATCCCTCTCCTTGGCCCAATTACTCGTAGACAAGCTCGTTCGACTTCTCAAGCTCTCAATCTCAGAATCCTGTTCTTCGAGCCGTCCATTCAACTCGGTAGTAGACGCCTGCAATCTCTCGTTCTCCTCCCGTATCTCAGTATTGACAGCCTCCAACTCCTCTATCTTTCTTGTGTCCTCCTTAAGGCGCTCGCCAAGCTGTGATCGGATAGTGTTGACCTTGCCCAAGAGGTTGCGGTACTGCGTTTCAGCGTGCTCCTTGCTCTGTTTGGTTTGAGCCAGCTCTTCCTTCACACCTGACACTTCTTCGCTGTGTTTCTCTTGCAAAGACTCGAGTGATTGCCGGAGCTGCGTGACCTCGTCTCGAAGATTGTCCCGCTCCTCTTGCATTGCTTGTAGTCGATCTGAAGTGTCTGCCGGCCGTGCTGCCTCCGCTGGCACCTGTTCCTCTTCTTCCTCGTCGTCATCTCGCTCCTCGTCATCGCGAGCCTCCACGACCTCGTCCGCATCCTCCTGCGCGCCATTCCGGACTGCCGGCTCGTCGTCCCTCGCTACAGATTCGGGCGGTGATGAGGGCATGTGTAAGGAATCTTCGTCGTGTATGTGATGCGGTAGTGCACTCTTCTGTAGCCCACATCAGCCTCTCCATCTCAAACATAAGTGTCGATCGAGGCTCACCAGAGGCGAAACAACGCCTTCGTCCTCGTCGTCCTCATCGTCCACCTCGGCGGACTGCCCGCTGACCACGCCGTTGCTTCCAGCACCCTTTATGCCTCCTTCGAGTTTGCCATTGGCCTTCTTCTTGCTCCTCTTCTTTTTCTTCCCCGCTGTTCAACACCCGTTGTCAGCAGCTGGTCCAGGCTGCCATTGTTTCCACAAGGTCGACCTTTTCGGTACACTCAACTTACCTGACTTGCTACCAGAATCGGCCGCGCTGACAGCCGACATGGCGGGTGTAGGCGTTAAAGTGGACTCGAACTCCGATGGTCCATATAAGTCGAGGTCGACGTGATGGCTTCGGGAATAAGGCCGCGTTTCAGATCCAGTCTTCGATATGCCTGAGATGTATGCAATATCCCGTCACGAGAATCACGACTAGTATCAAGGGAAAGTCTTGGGCATGAAGTGTAGTGAGCAGAGTAACACAACAGCTATATATGTCTACACAGCCACGTTGTACATATGGCAAGGACAAAGATGATCCAACTGCGCTGCTGGCCATGCACCACCACCAACCACCGAAGAAACTCAAGTAGATCAGTCGCTGCTTGAGGATCCAATATCCTCGAGTATCACATGGAGAAGCTGCGCTCCCATCGACCCCCAGCAGCCTTGAAGCTCGACAAGACGGCCATCCACACCACCGCGCCAACTGCGACGGCAGAGCTTCTCCACCCCTCATCCACCGAGCATACCCGTCTGGCTCGTCGGCCTGCTCGGTACCATGCTACAATGCAAGAAATGTCTGTACGCCAAAAAGCGAACCCACCAGCCCACACCCCGAGGGGCCAGAGCGGTGGAATTATGAAAGGCGGGAGTATCGATCTCGGTCGTCTCGGGAATGTGTTACAATCAACGTTGGGGTGAAAGTACAAGGGTATATGGAGACCAGGTTTCAATAGAGAGAAGAAGAAGAGGAGCAAGAGGAAGCGGGATTTGAGGATGGAATATACAAATTTCGGGTGGGGACGTGCGTGGATGAGTAAGTGGGATATGGGTGGGCAGAAGTTGGGCATGAATGTTGGATGGTGAGTACAAGTTGTTGTGGATTGAGATATGGATCCAAACTGCTCTATAGCATGCTGTATATAGCATGCTATCTATGCTAGTCGGCGTCTTGAATGTCTCGCGCAGCCGACAGTGAGCAGCTTCACCGCTTCAGAACTGGCCTCCGCCCAGACCATAGATTCTCAATGGGTCTTAGTGTTTGATGGCCATGCAGTCGATAGGTCGCCCGAGAGCCGCAATGAATGCACCCCATCAAGCTCCCTGTAGTAGTTCACCCACGTCGTTTGCGTAACCACCTTGCTCAGCAGCTCATATACCTTCATCAGGAACACAAAACCCCCTAAACTCCCCCCACGCTCTCTCCAACTCCCCATTCACCACCACCAAATCCGCCACCCCCTCCCCCCTCCCAAACTCCATCTCCTCCCTCGCCTTCGCCAACCGCTCCACCACCGCCTCCTCCTTATCCGTCCCCCTGCCCCTTAACCTCTCCTCCAGCACCTCAACACTCGGCGGCTGCACAAACACAAACCTAGCATTCAAATCCGTCTTCTTCACCTGCTTGACCCCTTCCATCTCAATATCCAAAATACAACACCGACCCTTATCCCTAACCTCTTTGACAGCAGCGATGCTGGTGCCGTACAGGTTACTCCCGAATTGCGCGTGCTCGATGAACCCGCCTTCGTCGACGAGCTTGAGGAAAGCTGCGCGGGTGGTGAAGTGGTATTCGACGCCGTCTTTTTCTTGGCCGCGCGGGGCGCGGGTGGTGTGGGAGATGCTGAAGCCGAAGCGTTGCGGGTAGTGTTCGAAGAGGCGGGAGAGGAGGGTGGATTTGCCTGCGCCGCTGGGGCCGGAGACGACGATGGGGCGGAGGGCTTCTGAGGTGGATGTGGTGGGGGGCATGGTCGTGATGAAGCGGGTTGGGTACGGTTGGTGGAAGGTGTGGCTGATGAGTTTGGCTGTCGTCGAGCAGTGAAGCTGACGAGATCGTAAGAGCATTCAAGGCATTTCTGTGTGAGAAGTGATATGGATCTGACTCAAGACATGTAATACTTTCGCGCTGTCAAGTTTCAGGCCTGGATGCGGCTCTAGATATTTATTGCTTGGCAACGAACATATACATCCTCAACGACAACGACAACCTCAAAGTGGGCATCAATTGGAGTGGAAGTGACGTTAAGACAACAGATAGTGGAATGGGACGAAGCACATTGAAGCACTCTGGTGTTTCTGATTAGAGCAACAACTACTCTACCAACAAATACACCATCAATTCCCGATAGTTATGCCCTTCCCATCGCTGCAATTGGGGTATCCATTCTCTACAAAAACAATAAGTGATGACCTCCACAGACTTTCGGACGCGAGCCCGGTCCGTTTGATGCTGATCCCATCTCTGAACGCCGCGCTGTATGATGACAATTGGTGAGGAATGAGGATGATAGGTACACAGAGAGTGCCGCATGCTGGATGCTGCACTGAGTGAGGATTGGGTAGTTTGGTGATGGGTATCCATGATGGATGGTTGGCGAACCTTAGGCGGCTGGCTGCTGCTTTTTGCCGTTAGGGTGGTTGTGCTCGGAGTGGTGATCAAGCGTTGGTGAGGACGGCTGTCGATCGGACGAAGACGTTTGGTGGGCGGATGGAGCTGCTTGTGGTCCGGTCGAGTGGATTTGGAGGCCTGTCAGATGCACTTGTGGGCCGGTTGAGTGTGCTTGCGGCCTGGAAGAAGACGACTGCGGTCTTGAGGATGATGACTGTGGTCGAGTGGAAGACGCTTCCGTTGAACTCGAAGATGCTCGCGATCTGGTCAAATTCGCTTGTGGTCTGATCGGACGTGCTTGTGGCCCAGGTGACGACGCCTCCGGATCAGGCGAAGCCGCAGGTGTTGGCAGGCCGCTGGCCGGCATCTCCACGACTCCAACTGAGCTTGGAAGCCATTTGGCGCCAGGAGCGTAGATGGCGTGCGCGACCGGCACTTTAGGCTCCTCATCAGGATCTTGTGGTGTCGGAGTGCCAGTATACACAAGATTAGCCCAGACCTGCCAATGCAACACGATGACGTGCGTGAAGCGGCGGATGAGGTCGTCGTCGGGATCGGACTGGATCGTAGCAGGCACGGGCGCGAGCACCGCACCAAAGCCGAACGGCTGAGGCTGAGCTGGGAGTGGTGCTGGAGGCAAGAGAATGTCCTGGAGGCGCAAGGCGGAGACCTTGATATTGTCGTGAACACTGTCTTGCAGCTTTGGGATAAGTCTATCGAGGAGATCTTGGCCGTGCTTCTGAAATGCGGAAGACCCATGGTGCATATCGTTCTCGAGGTGCTGCTCGATAAAGTCCAGTAATGTAGCGTCGAACGGCGGCCCCCGGCCCTCGAGCAGAAGCACGATGCGCATAATCTCCGCCGCAATGTTGCTCAGACGTTCCTGAAAGCGACCAGAATTGCCTACAATAGCCGAAATCGTGATGTGGAGGGCAGCAACAGCCTGTTGAAGGTCATGTCGCGGTATCAGAGGCCCGGCCATGGCGATGAGGACGTCTCGGCATACAAGGTGGTAGATGCTGGAATGTAGGTCTACGCGCAGGCCGCGCAGTCTGTCCTGGTCGAGGTAGAAAGTCTGTGGGTATGTGGGCGCCAGTTCGTAGAAGACGAGACTCTTCAGCAGAGCAGAAGTCACCGCTTCCAAAGCACTCGGCACTTTGAGAGCAGGATCTGTGAACATTCGCTCGTCCTCCATCCACAGATACGACCTGCTAGCGTCGATCTTGCCCAGAGAGATCCGGTGAGCGTTATATTTGCGCAAGAAGTTGACAGTGTCTTCCACGAGCAGAGGCCGCATGTGGCGGATCTGGTGGTTCGCGACATCCAGCTTCATAGCCTCGAGAATGTTGAGGAGTTGCCGAATGCCGTTCACGAGCTTGTCAGGCTTCTCCTCTGATGCCCCTCGCTTGATCTCCAGCTGCATAGCATCCACCATGCTATCACGCATCGGCGCACAATGATTCTTGAGTATCTTCGCGAGCCAGCTTCCGAGATCGATGAGATCACATACACCATTCAGGATCTCCTGCATGATGAGGTCCACATCTAGCCGCTCTAATATAGCCTTCTGATCGGAGTCGGGTACAAGCGTCTTGAGGATGTCACGAATCGTGTGGAAGACTTGCGGTAGCCGCTTCTGGCTTGCGTAGAGAACGCCACGCCATGATTCTTCGTTCGCTGACTGCGATGGGTCCCGCCTCTGTTGATGCACCATGCCATAGATGAAGAGCTCTCCCTCCAATGCCTTCCAGTAGTCTTCTGCGGACTTGATCTTCTGCTTGCCCTTGGGGCCGTCGAGATTGGGTCTGAAGTGTAGTTCGCGATCGAAGTTGCAGTCGTGGCGGAGTTTTGGGTTGTTGATGATCCTTGGCATGTCCAGCTCGGCAAGGCTTTCAGGAGTAATTGGTGGCTGCTCAGTCGCGGAACGGAAGCACTCAGCAAGCTCCACACCAGCCTCATCCATAAACTCCACGATCAGATAGCATGGATCGCTCATCGATTGTTCGAATGTGGTTTTTGTCCAGGAGGAAGACGATTGTTGTTGTGGTAATGGGAAGTCACTGCATGTTGAGGATTCCGATATTGCTGGCGATTCCTGGTCAGGCGATCCACCCTCTTGTGATCCTATTGTTGAAGTCACAGGTTTCAGCGGCCTGCTCCGGTCTGCAATTGGGCTCTCATTGCCGCCTGAAGCCGTCGACGACTGAAATGAGGACGAGCTTGGTGGTGCGTGTTCGTCGACACCGACGTTGTGATTGTTCGATGGCGGATACATCGTGGCTTTCTTCGGTCTCTCCTAGCGTATATTACTGTCTGCCATTCACTCCTGCCCGGAAGCAAGCTGCAGGCCACAGATCACTGTGTCCACGGGACAAATACAAGTGATCTCTGCGGCGGTATCGGTTCAATTGGCGGGCATAGGATACCGAAAATCGCTGCGTCAGCGGAAAAGGTGGTGTTCTGTTGCGGTTGAGGTGCGTTGCAAGTAGGTCTGTTTGAGCAGATGTCAGCAAAATGCCCTGTCTCACGTTCTTCCCGCTGGCAATGGCAATGGCAAACGGCTGGCGGTTGTGTGCTGGTGTTGGTGGTATCGTAACACGCCGGAGAGGTGCAGAGGTGTACAATGTGATGTGAGGTCCACAAGGTGAGGTTTGGGAGACATCACATAACATGTTTGCGTGCGTTCTTGGTGAGTTTCAGGTGAGAGTGGCTTACCTAGCTCACGCACAAAGGGTCTTGACCTCAGTGCGCTTGTCGTTTTCGCCGTTGCGGTACAACCTTTGGCGGCTCTTGTGTTGACACAGTGTGGTGGTTCGACAAGACGGTGATGGAACGTAAGAAACTTCCTGTGCGCTACAAGCTGAGTGTGTTAGAACAAAGGTGCAAGGAAACAGAAGGAGCGTATTGCGCAGTGTGCAGCGCTTGCTTGGTGGTGGTAAGTCAGCCAGTGGTGTTGCGTGAATAGAGAAAGGACAGTAGTGACTATGGACGGGTAGTACTTGGCTCGCCCTCCACAGCAGATGAAGGGAGTGTGTTGTGCATGATGCAAGGCCTTGCGCGGGAACGCTCTACTCCTTGCGGTGCGCTGCATAAAGGCCAATGCTCGAGATTTGCAATGGTGATTGTGGCGGAAACAACGACGGTTGCATCTCCTGGCGCATGCGCGCTGTGACGAGGTTGTTGTCTCGGAAAAGAGACGGGGGAGGAGTGATGTTGCATTTTTAGATTTTAGATTCGGCCCCTTGGAGTTGCAGCTGCAGGCCAAGGTGCGCATCGCAAGGACATACCTTTTGTGTGCTTTGTGGTTGCGGCACCGATGTTGAATCGGAGCAAACGAGTGGACACGACGTCAGGTCGCCACGATGCAGAGTTGCGTAGGAAGGGTCGGATTGGTGTTGCGGTGCAGGTGTTTCTCGAAGAACTGCAGCGAGTAATTCTCTTCCGTGGCCAGATTAAGCTTATGCACGGCGGCTGTTGCCGTCGCTAGATCCTAGCTTGGTGTCATCTCGCCCACAACGCCACTCCAGGTTGCCTTGCGATGAATCCCGACGGCGGGGAGGCGATGCCTGTCTCTTGGGACAAACGGCGTCCACATCCCACGGTATTTCAAGGATTAGCACGTGCTCTGCAGAAGTGCCGACTCGCCATTGGCGGTGACGTACTCATAATGCTCCAGCCTCATCTTTCAAGCAACCGACCAGGAGTCCCTGCGATATATGAACCATGGTAACTTCCGCAGCGATGCTTCGCAGATCCACTTTGCAGAGCCTCATGTATAGCCAAGGAGGTGAACCGCATCTGGCAATATATAGTCAATTCATAGTATCATCAGCTCGGCTGGACACAAGACGTTGTGCAAGTCAAGATGTCGTGGAAGTGAAGTGAAAGGCGTGGTCAGTGTAAGGCGAAAAAAGCTCAAATATACAATATTACAACTTCTTACAAGCTCTTCCAAACTATCAAGGCAATGGAAACATCCGACAGCTGCCTCTCCCAGGCTTCAACCTTCTCAAGGCTGCAACCTCCCAAAGTGCAGCCTTCCAGTAGTGACTTCAACCTCTTCAAAGCTTCCACCATCTAAAGGCTAGAAGACGCCTCTTCTCAGGTCTCCATTTCAAGCCTCACTAGGTCTCCACCTCCATCTTCTCACCCACCACCACATCACCCTCTTCCTCCTCGTCACTCTTCCCCTTCCTCCCCCGACTCATCTTCTCCCCCTCACCATTACTGCTATCCTCACTATCCCCATCCGGACTCTGCGCCCGACTATCGCTCAAATTTCTCCTCCGACTCCCCTCCATCCAGCTCTTCACACCCCCAATCAAGCCCATCGCATACCCAGCCGCGAAATCTCCGTTTCTTCCCCCAGCAACATCAGCAAACGGACTCTTCGCCCCACTGCCTCTAGCCCCGGGCGTCGAGTTCCTGCCCCCTGGTGTCCCATTCCTCAAGCTCGGCGCAGGACTGTTAGGCCTACTCGGCGTCCAGAACTGCTTCAGATCCCTGCTCAACTCCTGCCCTGTCGTAGTCCAATTCGTGCGAATGGTGTCGCGGAGCTCGGAGACGTGCCGCTTGATGTCCAACTCGTTCTTCTTCAACCAGCTCACATTCAGCTCTTGCCGCGAGGTCCCGCGTTTGAGCTGGCGGCCAACGTATTGTTCGTAATCCCTCACGATCTTCGTGATGATCCCCGTGGTGCTCACACCCTCCGTGCGCTGGGTGACGAGGAACATGCCTTTCTCTTTGATGGGTTTGTAGATGTCGTCGCCCTCGTTGGCGCCGTAGGGCAGGTCGTCGTGGGCCACGTAATCGATCTGGTGTTTCTCCAAAAAGTCAACGGTGATGATCCAGGGGCAGTCTTCGATGACTTCGTCGACCCAGCGGCAATGGCGGAGCGATTCGGCGCGTTCTTTCGCGGACATGACGGTGAGGCCTTTGCGCTTGTGGGTTTCCGTGTCGCCTGTTACGCCGACGATGAGCCAGGTGTCTGGGAAACCTGTCTTGGCTTGTTGCAGGACTCTCATGTGTCCGAGATGGAAGAGGTCGAAGACGCCGTCGGCGTAGACGCGGACGGGTCTGTCTTTTGGTGGAGGGTTGGTCTTGTAGCCCACTGGGTCCACAGCACCTGCAGGCGGCGGCGCCTCCATTCGCATAGTCCCGTCCGCTTCGCCATTCTCACCACCACCCTCTTGCAAGGCATTAACAGGCATTTGCGCGCTGCTGCTACTGGAACGGCGCTGATGGCCATTGGTGGTAGGTGTTTCCGGCTTCTTCGCGTTCGATGCCGATCGAGTAGCTCTTGATCTCTTCGCCGGCGGATCCATGGATTTCCTCTCCTTTACGTCTTCGAGTACCGGGTCTGCGGTGTCTTCTCCTGATGCATCCCGCGAGCTGGCCTGAACCGTATCGGGGACTGTGTCGGCGAGTACCTCTTTCGATGCAGTGCCTGCTCGCTTGCGTTTGGGTGCCATGCTGTCTGGCGATGTGTAACGGTACGTAGGTGTAGTAGGGATAGATGCGTGTGTCAATGGCAGCTTCCAAGTCCTGCCAAACTTTTTGTTGGACGAAAGCGCGAGCCTGGATGCGGTCGACGCTTGAGTCCGCTCAATCAAGACGACGTCTGCGTGCACGTGTGTCTGGATGTGAGACTTCACTTCGATTCGCAAAGGAGTGATGCGTCGAGTACAATACAGAAGGAGGAGACAGGCGATATTAATACTGATAAGAATGCGTCGCCGGCACACGCAGCAGCATGTGAATCCTGCCCGCAAGCTCCGGGCTATGTACAGCACACGACGCGCAACGTCAACCCGCATCATGCTGCAGTGCCTTCCAAGATTTCCCTGGTAAGCTCAGAACGCAACCTCACTTCTCGCGGGCCACCGAAAGTGGATTCGAAACTGTATGACATTTGATGAAACGAGGCCTTCTATAGACGGCCAAAATCAAGAAGTAGGAGCCTAGTATCTCAGCTCCAAGGGAAATGTTTCTACGGACGGAGGAAAATGCACCGCGCTCGAGGTATCAATGATCTCCCTAGCAAAACCACAACGCCGCCCACCCTATCGTTCGTATGTTCATTCGGTCTCGTCGAGCTGCGGAGACGAAGTGGTCATCGTGGTGCTTTGGTCGGTAGAGCCGTGCGAGCGTGACTGCCTTTGGAGGAGTTGGCATGTCGTGAAGAATTGGATATCGGAGGCCGCAGAGCAAAACTCAGGGTATCAAATCGTATTTGCCGGAAGCCCGCGACGTTGCTGCCAGTACTGCTACTGTTTCTGATGCTTCGAGTAGAGGGGCCTGAGCCCTACTTTGACTCCTTGTCCTTTTGCTCCGCCAGCGCTTTCGAGTCCGCAGAGTCAGTGGCGGCGGCCATCTTTGGTTCGCTCTGATCGCCGCCCTCTTCTTGCTGCTTCTTCGCTTCTTCCACCTTTTCTGCGGGCTCCGTATCCTTTCCGGCCTGCGCAGGTGCTGGTGTTTCTTCTCGCTTACTCCGGTCTGTCTCGCCGTTCGTTGCAGCGTCACTTTTGGCAGCGTCGCTCTGCACCTGCTCGTCCAAGTCTTTGTCCTCCGCCTCCTCCGCCTCGCCTCTATCCTCCATGTCCACGTCTTCGTCGTCGTCAATGCCGCCAACAGAAATCTCCGTCCCGTCCCCAAGAAGAATGATGCGCCCTTGCCTGCCACCAATAAAACGCGTCCGCTGGTCCATATCGATATCGTAGTCGTCGGGTGAGTCGTCGAAGTGATGATGTGTGCCGGGTCCTCTAAACTCAGCTGCACGGTAGTCAGCATGAGTGTCTACGATCGAGGGCCACCGATGCAACGCACAGCCGCGAAGATGGCACGCCATATAGGCGGCCGCTTGCTAATCATCGGAGGCCGTGGGTGAGGATTCAGACTTGCCATACTCGGGAGGCGCGCATGGTCCGTCTCCATTCGCCACGCGATCTCCGACCATCTTGTACCACTCTTCCTTGGTCTTGCCGTTGAGCAGTGCAATGACGACCATGGTCATGTTGTCGCAGCCGACGCCGCCGGTCTCGCTGTTGGATGCGAGGCAGTTATCCATCATGTTCTCGCAGATTGAGTGGAGCTCCTGCTTAGCAGCGATGCCTCGTCGTACAAACTCAACAACGGCTTGTGAGGATTGGCAATCCCAGATGCCTGGTAGAAGTCAGCACTGATTCTTCCTAATCGAATGCTTCCGCACTCACCATCGCAAGCAATGACAAGGAACTCGTCGTCGTCTGTGTACTCGTGAACAGTCACATCTGGGAACGCGGTGACGATCTGCTGCTCCGGAGGAAGATCTGCGCTCTTCTTGAACTCGAAGTCGCCTAGAGCTCTGCTGAGCGCGAGGTTGCCGTTGACTCTGCCGAAATCAACGAAACCGCCCGCTGCACAAATACGGGCCTTCTCGCCTTCGTTTTGCGGTTTGTGGTCGAAGGATAGAGGCTTCGCGCGGCCCTTGATGCCGAGGACCGATCTCGAGTCGCCGGAGTTGCCCTGAACAAGTCAGCTTCCCAGTTCTGCGAATTCAGAGTGGCGGTATAGACGTACAACGTAGATCTTCTCGTGCGTAAGGATACCCACGGAAGCTGTGCAGCCGGAAACTTCTTCCTCGTACTTCGGATCTGTTGCATCGCATTTGTCAGCTTCCACCACGAACGTGTACCCTTCGATCCGAGTCTGAATGCTCACCACTAAGAATAGCTCGGTCGATAGCAAGAAAGCCATCCTTCAGCGCCTGCTCGAAGTCCTTGTTCTTGAACGACTCTTGCTTCGCAATGATATTGTGGAGGTGCTCGCCGGTGTATAGCGCCACCTTGTCGCCACCATGTCCGTCGTAGACGCCGAAATATGATATCCGCACGTCGACATCCGCGGGCTTGAGCTCCTCGCCGTCTTCGAGTGCTTGTAGGTCGAGGATAGTTGCGTGAGCGTCCTCCATGCTTATCCGCCAGCCCTGCATGGCGCTGACGCCGAAAGCGACTCGGTCATCTTGGCCTTCGTCTGAGTGCTGTGTCGCGAGTATGTGTCAGTAATGCTCCATCAAATCGCAGATGTGTGTGCCTTCTGTGCAGGTGGTGACCTCCTCGCACGGTCCAAAGGATGTTGCGGTGGGGCTGGATCAGTGGCACGATATGGAAGTGGTAGTGCGTACCTTCTCAACCACGGGCTCACTGAGTGTCTGACCCATATTGGTCTATGGCAGCCAAGGTGCTGCAGGTGTGACGGTAGGTAGAGATCGAGGTCGTTATTCCAGGTTGGATGGTGGGGGCTGAGGAGAAAGGTTCAGATTAGATGTGCAACAAAGATGGGCGTTGCAGCCGTCCAGTCATGCAAAGGATGAGTAGGCGTGACTCGGGCGGAACAGTCACAGGTGGCGGAAGGTCGGTGGGTTGAGGTAGTGGTGGGGTTGCAAATACTCACGATGAAGGCGAAGTCCAATCTCTGCTCCCGCTCATGTCATTGCTTGCCGATGGTGGCCTAGACCGCTTCCGGCTGTTGCTTAGGTTTGGTGGCGGGCCGACTGCACTCCTCACTCTAACGGACCAGTATGAGTAGATACTGGTTTTTGTAATATATGCATACGGACACCCGGTCATCATACTGGAGTCATACTCGGTGTACCCATCAGTAGTCGGCATACGCCCCCGACTGCACCTGCGTCAGACACCACTCCTCACTCGCCAACCCCCTGTCCTTCGCCTTCGCCAGCGCCTTCGCATTCTTGTGCCAGTCACAAGCGAAATCGCACTGCGGCGTGCCATCATCGCCAAATTACCTCGAAATCAGTTCTGCAGAAACGAATGGATAAGTTAGCCTATGTCTCAGACAGATACCACGCGGGGGCTCGGCGGATGGTATTCTGGCCAGTAAACTTACTGTGCCTGCACGTATCCACCCTCTCACAATACCCGATCAACGCTTGCAGACTCTTCCCACGCATAATCATAGCGTGCTGGCTCTGCGCACCCGGGTTCCGCTGCTTGCCCTGCTCGTTCTGCATCATGACACTCGCCCGATCGCGGTCCTCACGGCTGTAATACAAGATGCAGACGCTTGCTTTGCCATCTCGACCCGCTCGACCAGCTTCTTGGTAGAACCCTTCGAAGGATTTTGGGATCTGCCAGTGCACGACGAAACGAACGTTCTCCTTGTCGATTCCCATACCGAAGGCTGTAGTGGCGACGATGACATCGTAGCCTTCCTTGTTCATGACCCAGCCATGGAGATGGTCTTCTTTCTGCTCGGTGATTAGGCCAGCGTGGTAGGCTTTAGCACCGATTCCGTCGGCTTGAAGTCGGGCTGCAAGCTGCTCGGTGTCCGTTCTCCTGAGTGTGTAGATGATGCCGGGTACGTTGGAGGGTCGCTCACTCCGCTGACTGAGCTCTTGAAACCGAGCGGGGTTGTTGGCTCTACGCTGCTGCACACCTCGAAGCCAACGCAGAAAGTCATCGTAGTGATCCTCTTCATCAGACTTGAAACGTACTTCGAAGTGCAAGTTCGGTCGACTCGTTACCATGGTGAAGCTTTTCAGCTTCGCCTCGTCCAGGCCCAGTACGGTGATAACATCTTTCCGTACCTGCTCAGTCGCCGTGGCAGTACAGCATATCATGGGTACATCCGGGAACTCTCGTTTGAAGAAGCTGAGTTCCTTGAAGCTAGGTCTGAAGTCGTGACCCCATTCAGAGATGCAATGAGCTTCGTCAACAGCTATCCGCGCAAGTTCACGCTGCTCGTAGACGATCCTGATAAGTCGTCGGAAGTGGTCCAGGGCACAGTACTCAGGCGTGACGTATAGTAGTCTCGTCCGTGGATGGCCGCTCTTCAGGTCATCGAGAATAGCGTTCTTGACTGTCGGGATCGTGGTGCCGTTGATAGTCGCCACCTGAATGCTAGCGGCTCGTAGAGCAGCGATCTGGTTGTTCATCAATGCCAGCAGGGGCGAGACGACGATCGTAATGCCATAGTCTACCACAGCTGGGAGCTGGAAGCAAAGACTTTTGCCGAAGCTCGTTGCAGCCTGTAAGAAGACGTCGTTGCCTTCAAGCGCAGCTGTGATGACTTCTCGCTGGTTCAGCCTATAATCAGGTTAGTGCGTGTTGACTTGCATATCACGGTGGACCTGTGCTGGTGAGACTCACCTGAAGCTATCTTTGCCAAACACTCGTCGTAATGTGAAGTCAAGGTCAATGCGCTCTCCGTTCCGACGGCGATTTCCACCGGCCATAATTGCAAATGGCTCGTTCAAGCAGGCGATGAAGCGAAGGTCTGAACGGGAGGGTTATCTCAACTCGCCCGCCGACGAAGTCAGCAGGTATGGTCTGTGGCGACGACGGCTCATATTTCGGAAGGAACACTCGTCTTCGTATTCGAAAAGTTTCGTCTGTGCCGGACCAAATTGTTCGATCGCAAATGAAGTGAACGTGGTTGCGAATAAGGTAGGTAGGCAGGATACAAACTTCAAACACCTCATGAAAGTAAGTCGCGAACGAACAGACCAACATCACGATTCCAGCACGATCACACGTGAAAGCTAGGGTATATGTTTTGACATATTTACACACAATATCTACACAGAAGCTACCCATCTCCGCGTCTTCACAGCGTATAGTCATCTCTCACAACCCTTTCCACATGCCCCCGCACGCTCACCCGCTCATCCTCACTCATGTCCGTCCAGCGCTCCTGGATCTGCTTCCACACCGCCAACACCCTCTTGGGGCCGGCGCACTTGTAGAAAGCGTGGATCACCCTGCTGCACATGAAGCTAGAGAACGAGACGGGGCGGTCTTCGTAGGGGATCGCCTCTGGCTCGGGGCGGGAGTTGCGGCGGTCGCTTATCTCGGCCGCGGCGAGGGTGAAGGGGCGGTAGGATGAGGTGTCGTCTGCTGAGGTGTCGTCCGGTGTCGCCGTGTCGGCATTGTCGGTAGCAGGATGCTGCGGTGAGTGCTCCTCACCATTGGAGCCGGGCGGGGCAGAGGGCGGATGAAGTAGCTTCCCTCGCTCCACAGCTTCCAGAAACTCCTCCCAGTACTGCTCCAAGCTCGCCCGAGTCCAGACTGTACGCGCATGCCCACCCCATTGCCGAAAACCGGCGAACAGATCCAGGTAGACAATCCCGGTCACCACGCCTCCGCATGCCTCAGTCCGCATCTCAGCCATGAAATCTCGTACTCGCTCCAAGTTCCCAGATACAAGACAGTGATGCTTCAGCAGAATCCGGCAAGTCCGAGCATTAGGATGAATTGGCGCACCTCTTTGCACCGTCTCCTTGTGCTCCTCGTTCGAAAATTTCGAGCCGAAGAAGGAGGATTCGTGTTGTGTCTTCTCCTTGCGCAACTCGTAGGCAGCTCGATCAAGGCTCCGGCCGAGCTCTCTTTCCTCACGCCAGTTACGTTGACGCGCTGTAGCTTCGTGCTTCTCCGCGTGCAACGTCTTCATCTTCTGAAAGACGTTCTCGGCGCTCGAGGCCTCGCCTGCATGCAAAAGTGCCAATATAACGCAGTTCATGACCGCAGTGTCCACGATCTCACCAGCATCGACTAGCTCGCGAAACGCTGTACGCACTGCATGGCCATCTCGTCGTAGCCCGGCGTCGTGGATCATACTAGTACGGTAGTACCTGTTGCGCGGCATCTCGCGTGCCTTCAGCTCGTTCCTAATCGTGTCCGCCAATGCAAACCGTCCAGCTCTCGAAGCAATATCGAAGAGGATGTTGAAAGTGACGTGCGTAGGTTTGACGCCCTTGCCTGTAGTCTCCATCCGCATCCAGGTCTTGACTGCAGCTTTCACTTCGTCGCTTGTGACTTTCCTGGCCCATCGTCCGGCGAATGAAACGGCAGTGTTCCATTCTGCTGCTGTTGGTTCTATACCCGCATTTAATGCTTCGTCCAAAAATTCGATGTATCTTTTGCTGCTGCCGATGTCCTTGAACTCAACCCACGCAAGATGCTGGAGTAGTCGATGTACTGCAGCATCGGTGAGATACCGTGGACTTCGAGGGGATGTCGCGCTGTACATATGCCAAATATCGTTGGTTCGCTCGCCGAGCTTCGTTTCGCGAAGGAGTCTCTCCAGGCCTCGTAACCACGTTGCATGGCGTTTGCTTTCCGGTGGGAGTATCTCGCGGGTTGGTTTACCTGAGCTATCCTCTTGCTCTGGTGTGATGACGATTCGTGGAGCGAGAGGCACGTGCTCTTGCGTTGGCTGTATTGCCGGTTGTGTTGCTGGTTGTTGTCGTCGCTGGTGTCTTGTGCGAGGACTAGGCTGGTTCCAAAGATCAGAAGGACTGTTGTACGTATTGACGAGCTCTCTGTAATCATCACGAGTGATCTCGCCTTCGGGTTCTGGGGGTAGGGCGACGGCCAAACTCTGCTTGTCGCGGGTGCTTGTCGTGACGGATCTTCTTCCCGTCCGCAGATACTGGTTGGCGACACTTTCGGGAGTAGATTGCAAAGCTGGTCTTCGTGTAGCTGCGCCGGTCTTCAATGGCTGCGCACATCGTCTGCAAGATCCCGCGGCAACCAATGCGTTGATGAAGACCTCCTCCAGCAGTGGTCCGCCACTAAAGCTGCCTCGACCCCCCCTTCTGCTAGTGTCATCGCCGCCATACAATTGGTTTGCGCATCGTCTTGTCTTCCGCTCCGCTGGTGTATAGTTGTGCTGGGTGGTCATGCGGGAACATGCTGCTATGATCGAGGGGGTCGGCAGGCTCTTGGGTCGGAGCAGGGTGTTGAGAAGGGACATGAATCGAAACGCATGGTGCCAGTTGCGTCTTCAGCATCGCAATGTCATGGCACAGCCTTCTCCCACTCTTTCCTTCCTCGCTATGTTGCTGTATGTTCCATGTGCATTGCTCGAGGGCAATCCTCAATATGTGCCAAGGATTTGCGGAGAACCCCCGAGTCTACCTCACATGTCTGTCAATGGCTGTATAGTGTCAACGACATATCTCCCTCCTCTCCTATCCCCCAACTCATCATGGGCCGCCTCAACCACGCCGCCTCGCGCGTCCACACGCACGCCACCCAAATCCTGCAAAACACGCGACACACCTACCCTCCGCCCTGGCTCGCAGCCATCCAGACGACACCTCCCTCCGAGAAGCTCGTCCGTCCCGTCCTCAAGCGCACACAGAAACCAGGCAAACGATCATCTCGCATATTCCAGCCTGTCAACATCACCTACGAAGAGGACAAGCTACGGTGGGAGTACTTCAACGATCATCCATGGGAGCTGGCAAGACCACGAGTAGTCCTCGAGAGTGATGGACGGGATCGGGAGAAGTGGGACTGGAGCGTCGAGTTGGATGTGGCACTCAACAGGCCTCGGATGAGATCGAAGGATCCGTTTGGGAGGACGGGGCTGGCGTGGGAGATGGTCATGGAGAAGCAGGCTGCCAGGCCGTTGAATGGGGAGGCGTGAGTGTTAACTATCCCTATCCCTCGTTGACATTGCCCTGCTAATGGATATCTAATCACAGGGTAATACAACGACAACACCACCTCCTAACCCACACCTCCCTCACCCCAGCCGCCGCCTACGACAAAGCCCGCAAGGAACTCTACCGCATCCGCCACTTCCGCGAGACCGAACGTCGAGTCGCGCGTGAAGAAGCGCAGGCGGTAGGTGCCTTCTTCGGTCCCGGGCCGCTCGAGATCGGCATGAAGTTGGAAGACAAGGCATACGAGAACTGGAAGGAGTGGGCCATCAAGGAGACAGCAGCGCTCAAGCAGATTCAGGGAAGTGCTTACACTGGTGTTGGGACGGAGGAAGCTGAGGAGGAGATGACGCCGGATTTTGTGGAGGAGTCGCCAGAAGAACTGGAACTGGTCAAGGAGAGCTTACCGGGGTCGAGGAAGGGGCAAGAGGCGAGGGGAGGCGCTGCGATACATCCTTGAATTCACCTCCACATTCACAGGCTCGCAGTCACGCGATCGAGTCTTGGCTCCCGCGGTTGCCCACCTTTCCACCTCAAAAACATCGCGTGTGAAGGAACCACGCGGCGTTGCATTTCCTGCTGCATGAAACACCCTCACCAATAGAGTTCAGACCGAGCACTGCACAGGTATACCACCGCTTCTGCCAATATTCAAGCCATTAACATTCTTCAGAGCAGGAAATTCGCCATCGACTGCCCACACGAACGTTCTCACCTTGCAAGCGCAAGATGGTCTCCGTACTCCTGGACAGTCTTTCCCAATATCAACATCAACCGCGCGCGACGGAGGGTATGCTGCCCCTTTTGCCAACGATCCTCAATTTCTCCGTTGACGTGAGCAGCTGAGCCTACGCAGTCGACATCGACCGCCACAGCGGAGTCGTCGTCGCCACCCCTCACGACAGATGAGCATACAAAGCCGATCGCGACAGCCAGAGTGGACTCGTCCTCGCCACTCCTTCGTCTACCTCTCGAACTCAGAGACGAGATCTACGAGTACGCCGTCGTAGGGACGTCCACGTTCCTCGCCACACCTGCATTAACCAACCACCACTTTCCTACGTCAACAAGCAGATCCGTGCCGAGACTTTACCGATCTTCTACACCAGATGCACGTTCCACATCGCCATCATCGACTACGATTCCAAGACTCTCCAGCGCGCACACCCACCATGGATGAAGAATTGCGCACGACAGTGGGATTTCCTCTCACCGCATTCGCTCGATCCTCACTGGCCCAACTTACGCCTGCGGCTGAGGGAGGTGCACGCGCGTCAAGATGACTCGTTAGGCAGGCTGACAGCCGCCAAGGACACGCACGTAGGGTACACGATCATCGAGGCCATTTTCAGGCTTGTCTTCTCTTTGAAGGACCTGTCGTGGGAGAGGGTTGAGAGTATTCTGGTGGAGCAGAGGAAGGTGTTGGTGAAAATTGATCGGCGGTGGGGTGATGATAAGGAGATGGGCTCCGCGAGCCGAACGTAGAAGATGCCGGCTGTGATGGAGGAGCTGGAGGAGTTTATGTCGGCAAAGGGAACGCACGAAGGCTCAGGTGGGCGACGTGCTGTGATACGTCCTTGACACCAAGGTACTTGCCATCTCTCAACTCCTCTTCAAGTTCCACTCCTCCTGTTTGCAAACACATTTCGCCGTTCCGTTCCGCACAACCATGCAAATTTTGCTACATTCACCTCAACATCGCATAGCAGGATTCACCATATGTCGACACCGACCATACGCAACTAGGACCAAGACCAGAGCAGAGCCATCGCCGTTACCGTTGGCGTTACCATCGCCAGCCATTGTCGCAGCTATCGCCACAGTATTTCCCAGCCGTAATCTGACTATCAACAGCTAGATCATTCTCCTTCACGCGATGCCTCTCACAAGGAGCATGGCCAAGGCCCAACCACGAACCACCCCACGGTTCCTCCGCCTCCCTTGCGAGCTCAGAGATGAGATATACGGATTCGCAGTCGTGCCCGACAACATCATGACCGTACCACAGAACACGACTATCACCGAGCCCGGTCTGCTCACAGTGTGCAAGCAGTTTAGAGAAGAGGCTGCTCCAATCGTACGTACCAGACTGGTGGAATTGCTGTCGTTGCGTTCTTCTCCTACTGGAGATCGCATGCTATCGATTGCTCCAGCATCTCTCCCTCCACATTCTCACTTCGGAGAACATCAAATCCGCGTCGCATACCGCCGCTCCTTCATGAATTCGTTTACTCACTGTCAAGCTCCACAGCACCTTTTCTCTTTGACCTCTCTTCAGAGCAAACATCCCTCGGAAACAACCACCTGCTAACACTCCCAGTTCTACAAACACACAACCTTCGACGTCGAATGCTCCAACTGGGACTTCCGCACCGTCCAACGCGCTCACGCCCACGTCTCAAAACACTCCGGCTGCTACCCCCACAACGTGGAATCCTTCATACGCATACTCAACCCTCACTTGCCGAACCTGCTGCAGTGCCTGGAGGCCATGCATCGAGGCGAAGGTCCAAACACTGCTCTACCGGGCAGTGTGGGATCAGAGCTGGGGCTTGCAGCGGTTAAAGGCATTCTCAGCCTGGTGTTGTCGTTGAGGGGGATGGAGTGGAGGAAAGTGATGGAGATTTTGGAGGAGGAGAGGAAGACGTTGGTGAAGGCTGATGCGCGGTGGGCTGAGGGTGGGAGTGGGTGAGGGGGTGAGGGGTTGATGGTAAAGATGAAGGGTCAGGGTGAGGGGTGTGATGGCGGGGGTTAGATTGTGCTGGTTCTTGAAGTGAATCGAGGGGCTCGGGAATGGATGAGACATGAGATTTGTCGTGGAGAAGGAGTGATGAAGCCCGGGCATGATTTGCTACCCCTACTCGCCACTTTCGTCGTAGGATAGAGGCATGGCAAGCGCTCCAAGTCTACAATACATACCAAGCCACTGTACCGCCGGTCAGTCGAACCAGCTCTCCGTAAAGCGGGCCGATAAACTTGGACAACCGCCAACAGCACTACATCCTCCCGCCCATCAGTCTCTCTGCAAAAAAGCCGTTGACGGCACCGAAATGAGTAGTCTGAATCGTCTCGTCGTTGTAAAGCTCATGTGCTTGTAGAAGTGAGGTCGAAGGAGTGGTCTGGACCTGCACAGACCACGTCCCACAACGTCACCCTTCACTGTCGTATCTCTTACAGCCACATATATCACCGGTCTGTCAGTCTGTCATATGAGCACTAGTGATCCGCAGCGTAAGACGGCGTCGCTCAAGCACATGATCACGACTCTCGCGTGTGATAGGCATGGCCTCGTGGAATGCTTACCTTGGACAGGTTCGACACACAACTGATGCTTGATTCGTCAAGCCTTTGAGAGGAGAGCGACCCAGTCGAAAGGAGAATGTCGGAGTAAGGTATCCAATGTTGACTAAAATGGGATAAGGGGAAGTCCAACGAGCACCTTCACAAAGGCAATCGGAAGCATCGTAACGCTGGCAAGTTGACAGCACATGTTGTTGGCGTATGCTTATTATGCTTACCTACGGTGAGCACCAGTAAGACAAAGCAGGGTCAGATCGGAATAGGAACTGAAGCTCCATGGTGTCACAACACACATGTTAAACATCCTAATCCCAGTCTTTGCACAACTTCCACCCACTTCGAACTCCTCATCTCACACCTAACGCCGGCGCTGTGAAAACTGCACAGACGACTGACAACGCGTAAGGATGGACGACTCCGATTTCTCGCAGGACGAATCTACATCAGTAGACACAATCGATTCACCATTTGCGACGATCGAAGTCAGCTCAACATCAACGTACTGCCCTCTGCTAGAGCTACTGCCTGAGCTCCGCAACGCCATATTCGGGGACGTGCTCATCTCTCAGAGCGCCATCTTCATCAACGCAGGCATGCCAGAGCCACCACTGCTATCCACCTGCAAGCAAATCCGCCGCGAAGCACGTCCGGTGTTCTACGGCCGAAACGAATTCCGCCTGCAACAAATAGGCTACAAGTGCCAGATCTACATCCACCTCGAGAAAAGGATAAAGGAGGTATGGGACGAGTACAAGGTGGAGCTGAAGTACAGAAACCGCGGCATTCGGATTCCGAACTGGACAGACCTTCTCGAGTGGCTGGCTCGAATGCACGCAGGAGAGGTGGATCGTGGGACTACCAGGATCTCGAAGAAGCACGATTACTTGAATCAACCTTCTTGCAGATGACATGCTAAGGTATATAAAGCTCACAGCAGCCAGACGCAAATACTTTAACCAAATGTCCACGCAACAATCAGTCCAGCACGCATTACTACAGTCAGATGCAACAGACTACATGGATATGCCTGCTCCTATGCTCAACATCGACCTGCATCCTACGACTCTCGCGAGCACAGCGACCGTGCCAACATCGTATGCACTTCTTCAGCTGGCGCCGGAGCTTCGAAACCATATATGGGAATACGCCGTCATCGACTCGAACGTCATAGCCATCGACGACGGATGGCATGAGCCAGGTCTTCTGCTTGCTTGCAAGCAGATTAGAAACGAGGCGAGACCGTTTTTCTATTGCCAAAATTCTTTTACCGCTCATCCCACGGAGTACAACAGCGACATCTACATCCCCGTTACGAAGAGATACAGGGAACTGCAAAAGAGCTGCGGCATTCGTTTGCCACACACATCAGCAGCCGTAGTCACGTTAGGGCCCAACTGGTCAAATGTCCTCGAGTGGCTTCGCCGATTCCATGCCCGCGAGGTGAACCAAATTGTACTTCCACCGACCAGGGCACCGGGAATGCCACTCGACATGAAGGTGGTCGGGACGATGTTCGAGAGTTTGGACTACATGAAGTCCACGCCGTGGGTCGAAGTTGCTCAGGTGATGGAGGAGCATCATCGGCTCCTGGTAGCCATCGATCGGCGGTGGGCTTGAAATTTCAGGTACGACAAACCCACGACAAACCCGCGGATCTGGACTGAGGTCGTGTTCTCGGGGCGCAGAAACCCAAGGACAGGGAACGAGTAGTGGGGAAGTGGAGCTTCAATGACACATGGAGCGTGAATGGCTCGTGGAATACGAAAGGGTATGTGCTATATGTCATCAATTCTTAATTCGACAGGTATACATTGCCTTGCCAAGCGGCAAACCAGCTCCTATCTTTTCTTCACACCTGGCGATTCTGATATCTTTCGCAGCTTACTAGCGGCAAAGCCAAGGCAACCTCGAGACGACTGGAGCTGCAGATACATGTAGGTACACAGCCCAATGTTGAAATTCTCGATTGCCTCGTGCTCAGCTGTCTTTGGGCCATACATTGATCAGCAACTTTTACGAGACTTGTAGCGATACTGTGCGGTTGAGTGCTCCGTATCGCTAGCAGAGTCAGTCCTATGCTGACCTGCTTAGTAAAAAGTTTATGGCAAGGCCTATAGTACTTATATGCACACAGCCTTGTGCGAACTTAAATGCTCTTTTATACCACTAGAATCCATGAGTCCACACCGTCACCGGATCGCATCGGACGCATCAAGCTTCGAAAATATGGTCGGCTTATACAGACTCACAAGATCTCGTGCGTCGAGGACATCGCAAGAACGGAGCAAGCAGGGCTCACCGCGGTTACGATCCATTGTCAGGTACTACAATACTGCTACACAGAAGGTACGCAAGCACAACTTTGACCACCGTCCCCGGGAGAGAGCAGGTGTTGATACACCTCCCCAGGACGAAGGGTGTTCAGGATATAAGTGGCGAATGCGGAGTAGGGACATGAAGTTGTGGCTCATGAGCTCTGTAGAGCGAAAGAGAAATGAAGTCAGAGAAGTGACTGTGGTAAACACCGCCGTTGGAGGCAGTCCAGTACTGTCGCCGTCATATCCCGAACATCTCCGAGGCGATACACTCGAACACGACGTACTCGACGACGACGTACTCGAACACGACGCACTCGAACACGACGCACTCGAACACGACGCACTCGAACGCGACACACTCGCAGACGGCGTACTGGAAGACGACGCACACGACGAGAGAGCAGCAGGCTACGAAGCGTGCCCAAGCCTTAAAAGGTGGAAGTTGAATGGGGTCGGTGAATCAGCTGCATTTCAATTTACTCCACAATCGTGCGGTACACAGGAGGGTCCGAAATTGTCGGAGGACATCTCCTATGCAATATCGCCGAGAGTTAGTACAATATCTCCCTGTGAATATGGGTCCACTGCTCACCATGCGCGAAATCAGGATGCAGCTGGGAAATTCAATCACAGAGAGCGTCCGAGACAGAGCAGCAGGGTGCGAAAGCAGAAAAAATCGCGAACACCGGCTACAGTGCAGCCCGACTTTCCGAAACCCCTAGGAACGCCTGCTAGGTACGGCCGGGACAAAGGAACATGGGTGGCTACTCGTCTACCGCCATATGCCCTCCACTCGACCAAAACGTACGCCACAAGGAGCCGCGAAGAACGAATGCAGTACGAAGAAGCGGGATTATACCACAAACCGCGGTGTGCAAACCGTGAAGCGCTACAGCAGCGTAGTATAGTAGGAGAAAGGACAGTGCTTACGATCGGCGAGGACAGTCCAGCGATATCGACACCATTCCCTCGACCTGATGGTTACGACGGAGCAGAGGATGTACCTGCTCGCCCGTTACTCAACATCGTTGAATTATCAATGCCACCAGCCGAAGCCTCATCGGCGGATGTAATGTCCATTGCTTACCACGCGCGAAATCAGGATGAAGTTGCAAAATCGAACTACAAAGAGCATCCTATACAGAGCGGGGGAGCAGAAAAGCAGATCGAAAACCTACGACTGGCTACACTGGAATCATTGGGACCAGGTACGGGATCGGGCGAGATTCCCGATTTCCCAAGCATGGCCAAAAGATCTGTGCTCGCCGAGGACGACTTTCCCACGCCAGACGAACTGCCGACCGGACATAACTGGAACAAGGCAACAGGGGTGTCTACCGATCCACCGCAATATCTACCGACGATCTTTTCGGCCAAAGAAGACCCTCCATCCGGACTTCACCGGCTTTCGAAAAGTTCCAGCGTACCCGGCGAAGGGACAACTATGCCCATTAATCGATTATCTGGTGGTGTAGGCAACTCGAGGAAGCGAAAGCTGGATGAATTCCGAGAACCAACTGCGGGTAGGGAAGAAATTCCAACGCCGTTGTGGCCACCATACGGAGTGTCCACATACAGAGAGCATCCGAGACAGAGCAGCAGGGTACGGAAGCAGAACGAAATTCGGGAAATGGCCACATTGGGAACATTGGCGCAACCACTGGAGCATGAGGACGTCTACGATGAGGGAGGGAGAACGCCTGCTCGTCCATCGGCATGTCCTCCCCAGGCGTTCAATGACACACTCTCGAACGCTACGGAGGACTTCACGATGCCTTTCAACATGTCGACCGAACACGACTTGAGCAAAGTGGTAGTGGTGTCTGGTGGTCCGTCGCCATATACGTACTATGTCCCCGCGGCCAGAGAGGACAGTCCGATGCTGTCCGGGCCATCTTCGGAACCTCGTCAGCCTTACGGTCCTTCTAGCCTGCCCAGTGAAGATGAAGGCTACGGATCCGGCGAAGATACAGGCGTGCCTGTTGGTCAATCGTCTGATGCGGACGAAGTATACGCATCCGAGGGAGACTCAACCATGTCCGCTTGTGCATCAACGTCTACCTCCCAGACACACGCCGACGCGGCCATGGTTCCCGCGAGCAGTAGGCTAACTTTCTATGCACTGCCAGGCGAGATCCGCAATGCGATCTATAGGCTGGTCCTCTTCCAGGGCGGCGATAAGCAATTCACGGCGACTACCGACTCGGTCTTTCAGGAACCTCCTCTCCTTCGAACCTGCAAGCAGATCCGCTCTGAAGCAGGCTCAATCTTTTGGAAAGATACCAAATTTCGTGTTAGCGTGAATGACTTCCATCCGGCTGTACTTCGACGATTCGAGGAGAGGTTGCGTTGGGTACCCTACCGTGACCAAGTGCAGTTCTGTCAGGCTTCAGGTATGTTCATTCAACCTAAAGCAAGGAAGATTCTCGGAGACAGAATCAAGCACTGCACAACGCCCTGGGACCTTCCATCACTCGTCCGCAACTCGGAGATTCTTGCTAATCCTTTCTCAAATAATTTTAGGTACCTTCTTCGCTCGGACATGGCCCAATCTGCTGGTCTGGCTCCATCTATACCACAGGGGGAACGGCAAAGTCAATAGCAGCAGACGTGGCATGAACTACGGCATCGAAGACATGATCAGGTTCGTCTGTTCCTGCCACCAATGGGAGGTTATCTTCATCAGATGCATGTTTGTTGTCGCCAAGGCTATGCGACCACAATCTTGGAAGGCTACGAAGCGTGTGCTTGAATGGCAACGAGATCATCTCTTGAATGTGGTTAATCCGGATTGGAAGACGACGTAGCCACTGATCATGGTTGCCAACATCCCGGCCGCGCAGTAGACAGGATAAGTGGCGGTACAGTAGCTCGAGATGCCTTGCTTTCTCGGAGAACTGTTGTCTTGGTTGGAAGGTAGTTTGGATGGGAAAGCGGCAAAAGTATCTGGTGGTACCGTGGCCGCATCCGCTCACCTTCTGACCTCCGACGCTGCGATTGAGCGCTTTGCTTGAGAAGCTTGTGTCCAGCCTTAGCGTCTCCTTGACGAGATGAAGCATCGTGTCAGCAGATCAGCGAGTGCGGTGGCAGCTTCGGGATGGGTGTCATGCGTCAGGAAAAAGAAGGTGGAGCAGTATATGGTATCTAGGTAGATGGAGATGCACACGGTTGGAACAAATTTCATTGTGCTAGAACGTTCCGATGGCTTCTCTCGCGTAAGAAGCGTGCTCAGTTCGGTGGTCGGAAGTTGAGAACGTGTAGTAGTGATTGCAGTGACAGACGGATGGTGTCGATGGTGTCGAGGTGAGCCACAGCTGGGGACGCAATATCTTGACGAAAAAGTCGTGCTCTCCATAGATCAAGGCAGTGAATGGTCAGCAGACCACTAACTTCGAATTGCCAGCTTGCATCCCAGCCGTTGTAGTCGATGTTCAGTCAAGCTGGAGGGAGGCAATCATACCATTTTCGACCGTACTACGTCACCGTATTCACCCCATGCCTGACAAGCATACTCTCGCCGCGCTGTCGGCTGTACGACGCTACCGACGTCGCCGCACCATGCAAGCGTGGCCAGACAAGCAAACGCTCCTCACGCTACCAGGCGAGATACGAAATCACATATACCGGCTTGCGATGTTCGATAGCGACGACAAGCAACCCTTCCTAGTCAGCGTGGACGGAGTGATGGCACCGCCTATGCTATACACTTGCAAGGTGATTCACCGTGAAGCAACCGGTATCTCCTTTGCTGAGGCCAAATTTGCGATCTCGATGGACAGCCTGGATCCAGAGCCCTTGGTGAGATTGTGCAACCGGTTGCGCAAGCTTCCCAAAGTGGTTCCACTTTCTAAAAAACTCAACGTCAGTTTCGGCCTGTTCTTCACTCGGGACTGGGGCCATATCCGTCGCTGGCTTCAGCTATACTACAACAAACAGATGCGTATGATGCTCCTGCCTCCTACAGAGGAGGATCGTGCAATTCACTACTACTTCCCCAGCCAGGGGAGTCATCTCGAGTTTCTCATCATAGGTAGCATCTTTGAGACTGTCGATAGAGTTATGGGCAAATTTTCGTGGACAGAGGTGGAGGCCATCATTGAGCCGCAGCATACCGTATTGACGGATGTTGACAAGGGCTGGGCTTAGTTGCAGCTGGGGAGATGACTGGACTAGGACAAGTTGTCAGCGACTGTAAAGGCAGTCGAGGCAGTGCAGAAGCTGGAGCAGACTGAGAAGGTGTAGCAGGCAGAGCGGCGGAACGGAAACCCATCGTGTCGAGAGGGTAAGACCGCTTGATTGGTGTATGGGAAGGATCATGATCAATGAATACTTGGTACATATACATCATTCTCAAGACGGAGGGAGTGCAATGGAGGATAGAATAGCGGGAGGGTAGATGCGCCGTACCTGCCTAATCCGGTTTCCCCAGACGCCACTTCACGTGGCACCCTTGTCAGGCATATGTCGAAATGAATTCATCATACCCAGCGATTCCCGTCTACATACATGTCCACATCACACACAAGATGCCTTCGATAATACCCCTTGCCACGTTCACGCCGTCTTGTAACGCCCGCGCCTGGCTCACCTCACCACATCCCCACCTCCCCATAGTCGCAACAGCCTGCTCAGACAAGACAGTCCGCATCTACTCGCTGCAGAACTTCCAACAGCAATCCACAATCTCCGGCGGCCACAAGCGCTCAATACGAAGTTGTGCGTGGAAACCCAACAGCCTCGGCGAAAGCGTACTCGCAACCGGCAGCTTCGACGCCAGCGCAGGTATATGGCGGAGATACGAAGAAGGCGCCGGACGAGGCAAGATCAACAACGAGACTGACTTCACGTCCGGTCTTGCGGGAGGTGATACTGAGGGCAAAGATGACGAAGATGAGGATGAGTGGAGATTTGCTGTGATATTAGATGGACACGATTCTGAGATCAAGAGTCTGGCTTTCTCGCCTATGAGTCCATTACTAGCGACGTGCAGTAGAGACAAAAGTGTGTGGATCTGGGAGGAGCTGGATGATGACAACTTCGAGACCGTAGCGGTATTGCAAGATCACGAGGGCGATGTGAAGTGCGTCGCTTGGCATCCTGATGAGCAGCTACTGGCGAGCGCGAGTTATGACGACAATGTGCGATTGTGGAGGGAGGATGTGGATGACTGGGCTTGTTGTGCGCTGCTGACTGGGCATGGCGGTACGGTGTGGTGGGTGGAGTTCGAGGGTATGGAGCAAGTGGGTAAGATAAGAGGCGGAAATGCTACGAGTGAGGAGCAGAAGAGGCTGGTGGAGGAAAGGAAGAACGCAGGACCCAGATTAATGTCTTGTTCGGACGACCATAGCATCAGATTGTGGAGGCGATTGCCGAAGGAGAGAGCGGATGGGCCAGCTCAATCCAAGCTACCAAGTATATGGAAGAGCCGAGACTTTGAAGAAGAGTGGGTGGAAGAGGCAAGATTACCTGCAGTGCATGAGCGTCCCGTATACGCTGCCAGCTGGAGCCGAAAGACTGGTAGAGTGGCAAGCACCGGCTCCGATGGCAAGATCGTGGTATACGAAGAACGATGGAAGGGTGCAGATGGGAGCGACGATGTCTCTATGGCTGATGCTTCTTCAACTGGACCAGATGATACTGCTCAGAAGCAGCAAGCAAGCACCGCCGAGATATCACTCACCGAGTGGGTTGTTGTAGCTGAGGTCGACAACGCGCACGATGTGTTCGAGGTGAACCACGTCATCTGGGCGCCACGAGCCGACAAAGGGAAGGGAGCTGATGACGAAGAAGTTCTGATATCGACTGGAGATGACGGGGAGGTACGGGTATGGAGATTTGAGCCTTGAGCTGGGTTGTCTCTCTCTATTATCCCACCGACATGTTCTTGGGGCACGCAACTTCAACGCACCGGACTCTAGAGTCATGATTTTGCCTGCGGCTTGTCGTCGCTATGGTTCGTGCGCAAGATGGTCGTATGCAAGACCTCTACGGTTGAACGTGGCTCGTAGTGAGCCTCACGGCGCCCAGACGGGAGGCAACGGAGAACGCGATGCATGCACATCATCGAGCCTTGCTCACGAGATCAGCTTGGTGGCAACTGATTTGTAGCAAGTGTGAGATACGATGTAAATACTCTACGATGAATCAATGTAAAGCCAAGGATTCTACACTCTCTCTCTCACTAAGCGTTCCAACACGACCGCATCCATTGTTTCGGCGTTCCATAGAGCCGACCGGGCCCGAATATAGCAGTCCCAAGCCGTCAACATGGTAACCTCGACCCGGACCCCAACGCTCGGGTTTGGACCTCACTTCGTGCTTCCTTCAACCTCACCCCATACATGTCACCTGTGCAGGAAAGCAATGCTAATAATGGATGGCAACAACGTATGTCATTACTATAGAACGAGGTCAACTCAGAACCACCACCCATTTGTCGCCAACGCCTGGTCTACCATACCATGAACTTCATGATGTGCCGTGACTCGTGTTGCTCCTTCGTACTTCCTTTCCCATTCGCCATTACGCCTTCATATAGCCATATCAGCGCCAGCATTCAACGCCCATCCTCGATCCCTATTCTGGAGATCTACCTCGTTTCGGAGTAGTCATTGAGCGCCACGCACACAGCTCCGCGATGATGGCCGTTGTACTGTCGTATGATGGACTTGTTCTGTAGCTCCCACAGCCGAGCGTAATGGTCACTGCAAGCCGTGACGAGGTATGCTGAGTCTGCCGAGAAGGCACAGTCCCATACCCATCGCTGATGGCCGTCGAGTTCCTGCTCCAGCTCAAATGCACGTTCGCCAGGTTCAGCGTCCGAGTCCGGAGGTGGAGGCGCACCAGCATCTGCGTCGACCTTCCAGATCCGTGCTGTGTGATCCGCTGAACAGGTGGCGAGATGTTGGACGTCTGGTGAAAGTAGTACGCGGGTGATGTAAGTCCCGTGCGCCTTGAAGCGGGTGACTGGTACCAGGCTTGTAACATCGTGGACGGTGATGAGGCGCCATACGTATACTGAGCCGCTCATGCTGTTGCTGACTGCGGCGCAGAGAAGAGATCCGTCGGTCGCAACTGTTACCGAGGCGACACTCTTGTCCTCCTCTGGTACCAGTTGGTGGCTGCACTTGTTCTCACCGAGATCCCATATCCGCACGTTACCGCCGCGATCGCAAGATATCAGTTCGCCTTGGTTGGGATGTATGACAACATCATTGACTGGTACGCCGTGAGAGTAGTTGCGCTGGATGTGGCCGCTTCGTGTGTCCCAGATCTTCACAGTGCCTGAGATCAAGGTTAGCATGAAGACGGTGCTGACTTGGGTCATATCAGGTACCGTCTTCAGAGCTCGTGACCATCCATTTGCCTTCACAGTGGAACGCGACGCCGGTGATGTTGCCAGTATGTCCTTCGAACGTTAAGACGGCAGCAGGGTTGGTCGACTTGATCTCGTAGAGCTTCACAGTATGGTGGCCAGCGGCTGCGAGAAAGCGCTTGTCAGGTGAGATGCATAGTCGGTTGACCTGGGAGTCTGGGTGCGGGATGGTTCGCGAGCAGAGTCCCGACAACGCCTCCCAGAACCTGCAAGGCGGAAAAACGTTAGCTAGGAGGGATCTGGGGATGTTGTACTCTTATATCAATATTGTAGGACAGGTGTTGAGGAGTATTTCTCCCCAAATCCACCCGAAAAACTTTGATGCTTATCCTTGGCGGCAAAATTCGCTGGTAATGGTCACCGAAACATGGGAGCTTGATGATTCAGGTGACCAAGAACGCCACCTGTCTGTGATACTATATGATGGCTTGGTAGTAGAATTTGGGAGAGCCACGATCGACGCCGCCAGTCCTGGGAGCATGACACTAGAACTTGTATCGAACAAAGGCGACCCTGGTGTGTCGTGCACAGAGAAGGGTACTGTGCTCGATTTGCACCACATAGTGTCTTTGGCTTCGCTAGCAATCGACAACAGTCCGGCGCTCATGGTGTCGAAGGAGAGTTTCAAACAATATCGCGTACCTGATTGTGTGGTCGTATCCCGCTGGGGGAATTCAGAAAGCGTCAGCGTTTCTTTTGCTTGCTTTTTCTATATATCGGAAGCTACTTACCAGTGCATAAAATCACTGACATGGTCTGTTCTTCTGGGGCGCTATCCTTGACAGCTTTGGTTCGCTGGTGGTGTTGTTCCGGGCTTGAGGGGAGGGCTGGCTCTCAGATGGCGGAACGTTGATGTTGGTGGTGGCTGCCAGCATCTGCGACAGGTTGTGCAGGAGTATCGCAGGTGAAAGAGGTTGAGTCTCAGGCAAGTGTCCTGCCCTGGTGCCCTCAAGCACATTTGAGGATACTAGTGCCGGCAATAGCCATGGCTGCCGGGATCGCCTCCATTACTGCCTCATTCGCACTTCGGGCCTTGGCGTGCATGTGAGTTTCTCCTGACTTCACCTCTGGTGCTGGACACTGTTCAGGATGATGGCATACTGATGTTGCATATCATAGATTCATGGCTACAGCACGACCTCGTTGCAAGCTGAGCTCTCTCTCATATCAGCACAACACGCCTTCCACGGCCGGTGCGGACGATCCAGGCACGGCCTGCCTGGCGACTTCCGTTGGTTGGCTTGGTCTTCGTCCTCCAGGAAAGAGCATTGTGGCCGACAAGATGTTCCTGGGATGGGCTAGATATCTGCTCAAGTCAATTCAAGAGGATGCATACATCATACCGCCAGGGGTTGGCTGGCTCCCATGATGGCCCATGCCATACTGGATCCTTGCTGGCCTGCCCGTGGATGGCCAACATTGGTCTGGCTTGCTTGATGCTCGCCATGTGCAGTAGTGTCGCGGAGCATTCGCCAACCACTGTCGGCGAACAGTCGTCTCATATCTTTCGCCATCCGTCAGTCTTCCATTCTCGTACAAAATGTCTAGAAGAGTCATCTTTCAAGAAGGGTTATCTTTTAGACAATTTATATGAGGTACTCACATTAGGTGATGCCTTGATGATATACACCTTTGACTTCAACTTCCAGGCATGATGCTGTTCTCTCTCGTGGAAGTATACTTTCCCACATGCTCGCATTCTTTCTGTCGCTGTCGCGCACCCGACTGCACCCTGCCAGCCAGCCGGTACAAGTCTTGCTGGTACGGGAGTCCTTTGCTGTGCCCCGCGCTGACAAGTCCAGGCGAGGGATAGTCGTTCAGGTCAGGCTTTTGTCGAGATGCTCGCAGTGGCTGTACGTCTGACGTACGTCCGCCGCCCTGTCACATAAGGCACTTTGCTCAGTGTTGTGATCAAAGACGCCTGATGTGCTCGTTGGAGTGTTGATGTCAGTACGGTGTGTCACTGCGTCTCGCCTCGCTGCAAGACGTACCTCGAGTAAACCCCAGGACGACGTCACCTTCCTCGTGTCGAGGTGCGTGGCGGATGGTGCTTGCCTCAACTGATGCGAATGGTGCGTGCAGGAACGATGAACGACCCCGCCTGCTCAGGCTTGATCATTGCACATCCAGCAAGGCCGCTCGCTCATGGAACCGGATGACGGTACCGCGCCCATGCCTTGCCAATACCGTCATCGACCCCGACAATCGACGACCAGCTCACACTCGTTGCCTTGGGAAAGTGCAATGTACTGGCACGCAGCAACTGAGGTAGGCATGGTGGGAAGTTGTGTCAAGAGTGGCGGAGAGCAAGAATGAACGAAGCGAAGCACTACCCCAAAGTTTGCGAACTAGCCTAAGACGGAGCGAAGCTCTCATCGTCGCCGAGGTTCACGTGGACGATGAAAACTCTTCCGAGTCAAGCAAGAACGGTCCGCACTCCTTCGTCGCCGAGTCGCCGTAGCGCCTGCCTCACGTTTGGCGGATCGTGCCTTGCCGGCTTGCATCGAGACGCAAGCACCCCACTGTCATGCAGCCTAGATTGCTGCATTGCCTTTGCACTATCTCTCAATGGTAGCTCTTGACGTTGAGGTCGCGGTGGTTCTTGCAGTACGAGTCACACTGAAGTAGCAGCCAATCTGAAGGAGGTCATCAACGGGCGAAAACCCTGCAGGGCTGCTTTAGGGTATCGTCCCACTCTGCAGCAGAACTCAGTTGTGGGGAGCGGAGCGAGAGAACACGCCCCCGAAGGCCTACACAAGCGCGCATCAAGATTCTACGAACCTGAAATTTGGACTCAGGGGAGTATGGAAGACGCTCTATCTTCTGATACCAATATCAAACTGTTCCATGAGTGTCCGAGGGCGTGACCGTCGATGGAGGCAAAGCCGGGAGACCTCTTGCTTACCTACCTCGTCGATATACCAGCAGCATGGATCACAGTAGGCGTTGGGAAAAAGTCTGCACAACGAGGGTATTTTATCCTCTTCTCCGTCCTCCTAATCCTTTTTCCTTTCTCTTCCATTAACTCTCAACCACAAAAAGCTCTCACACACACGAACTAAACACAACTGCTCTTATCAAGCACAGCAACAGCGACATCAGCAACCAAACACTCGAGAACTGCCAACGAGCAATCAGACAAGATCGCCAGCTCTCCAAAACCAAGTAAGTGTCCTGTCGTCCCATCGCTCGCTGTAGCGGCGGCAACCCTGGCCTCATCTCCGAAACGAAGCAAGTAGCTGACCCGCAACTGTTGCAGACAGCAAGACTGTACACCGTACGGTCCAACCAGACAGCCGGTTCTCGAATCAGAGAAGTAAGTCCCGCACTCTGCTCACTCACTGCGGTGGCGGTGTACCCGTTTCGACTCTCGAGAACTAGTTGCTTACATATATTGTAGCTATCATCGAACCAACAACCGGGAATCTCATTCGTCAGCAGCCAGGATGGATTCTCAAGGGTCATACGCGTTCGCCAACAACGTGAACGACTACAACATGCTTTTCAACAGCATGGTCAATGACAACATGCTCGCCGACAGCATGTTCAGCAACAACGGCTTCATCAACGACCCGTTCAACGACTACATGATCGGCTCTTACATGACCGATGATGTCGTCAACTTCGTCGATCAGTCCCTGGAGATCCTCAATGGGACTGTCGACAGGCCAATTGTCATCGACGACGATGAGGTCAAGGGCACCACTTCGGCTGAAGAGGTGACCTTCGAAAACACGGCCATCTCGGTCAATGAGGTGACCGATGCCAGCCCGACCGACTCGGCCATTGACTTGACCAGCGATGAACCAGCGCCCGTCGTTCAGCCGGAGCCTACGCGACACAAGGGCACGCCATTATTCACGCCGTACCAACAGGGACCAGTTCTTGAAGTCGTCGACCAGATTACGCGAGCGATCGGAAAGCGTAAGCGCAAGGACTGGGAGGGTGAAAAGCAGCAGTATGTGCCATCAGCACAAGCCTCGAGACCGAAGAAGCGGAAGGCCAACCAGGTCGACGAAGCTGCCGAGCCAGCAGCCAAGAGGCCGAGGGGATCTGCGGCATCTCCTGCAGTGGAGCAAGCGGGGGGGAGGGCTGAGGTGCCTGCAGTGGCAGCACCGGAGAGAGTGGAGCGGAAGGTTGCGGCGCGGGCAAGGAATCAGAGGCAGAAGGCAGTGGCTACGGCGGAGGCGGCACGTCGGGTCGCCGCTGCTCCCAAGCCGGTATCTAACTGGCCGGAGGAATGCAGGATGCTTCCGATGTCGGCACAGAAGCAGGCAGATATGGCGGCATCTGCACTGGAATGCTACAAGAGATGCGGCTTGGTGCTGCCAGGCCTCGATCCCCAAGTGCAGAGGAGCCCGGCGGCACAGTCCACGGAGACGGTCAGGGCCGATTCTGCCGTCTCTCTACCAGCTGAGGAGGCGACGGCAACAACCACCGGGGGTGTGGTGGCGGCGCCTACAGACGAGCAGGTGGAGAACGATGACAGTGACATGGACAGCCTCTTCGGCGACGTCAACTCGCTCTTCGATGAGGCCGACAAGGAGATGGAAGAGGCTGCTGCAATGGCGCTCGCTGCCGACAAGGAGATGAAAGATATTGATGCAATGATGCTTCTTGTCGAAGAGGAAAGGAAGGAGGACGCTGCAGAGAAGCTCGCTGCCGAGAAGAAGAAGAGGGAGAGACAGGTCGCTGCCGAGAAGGAGGAGAAGAAGAGACAGACTAAGGCACGGAACCTCCAGAGGCAGAGAGAGAGGCGGGCGGAGGTGAAAGCAAAGAAGCTTGCGGCCGAGAGGGAGGAAGAGGAGCAGGTGCTGGCGGCGAAGAGGCAGGCCGAGGAGGAGGCGAGGGTTCTGGCCGCCAAGCAACAGGCTGACGAAGAAGAAAGGAGGCTTGAGGAGATCAGGCAGAGGGAGATCGACGAGTACGAGAGCGACGAGGATGAGGATGAGGCCCTCCCCAAGCTGGTGAAGATGGCGCAAGCTCCCTTGATGGAAGAAGCGCCCCAGCAGGAGCAGCACCAGGAGCACCACCAGGTGCGCCAGGAGGAGAACGATGACGACAGTGAGGATGAGAGCGAGTACTCGGACGACGAGGAGGACGACGAGCATGCCGTCGACGCCATGGACGAAGACGCGATGGCCCGTGCGGTGGAACGCCAGCAGCAGCTGGAGGAAGTTGCCGGCCTGGAGCAGGACATCGCCTCCAAGAGACGAAATCTCGACGCCCAGACCAACCAGCTCCTCAAGAAAACGGGGTCGGTGCAGCTGCTGAAGATGGAGGAGGCGTTGCAGGCGAAGCGGAGGGAGTATGGACTGGCTGAGGGCGACTCGGAGGACAAGATGGAGGGGGTGGAGTGAGCGCTGGCGGTCGAGTGGAGGATCGGACACGCTGCCTCGTGAGGTGGCACGGCCTAACACGCCTGCACGCCACTGATGATCGACGCAATGACGACGACTGGAGGGGGAGTGGGTATCCGGTGGTGGAGAGTTCTTGGAAGGATTCTTGTTCGTATACCACATGCTTGTCTGGCGCAAGCACACCGCTAATATCGTAGTAGAGACTGAAATGGCTTTGAGGAGCGGAAGGTGACTGTAGAGGAGATGGAGGATCGGGAGGAGATGGACGGGGTGGCGGAGGGGGACACGGAGGGAACGGGTGATATCGGACGGGAACAAGGAGCATCGATGGGGCGCAAACCTGGGAGTTGGTGGCAGGAGGAGGCCACAGCGTCTTTGGCTTGCTGTTCTGCAGACTGACATCGCTTGGAGGCTTTCTATATCGGCGTTGGTGTTGATATACTGTACACGGCACATCCCCCCAACGCATGCTCACCGTCGATTGCACGTGACCAGCTGTCTTCGTGCATCACGTGCCAAAATTGTGATTCATGGTAGTAGACTTAACCTCTCCAACGCTTTCAATACCGGCGCTTCCTGCTTCTGTGACGTGAGAGCATCCCATAGCACGCCCTGTCCTCCCCATGGTCTAGGTAATATGTCGTCGCCATCACCAATAACCTCTCCGTCTTGGCCAAGTGGTTCTTTCGCAGTGCTGAACACCTCGTCCATGCACTCTCTCGCTGATGTGGTCACCTCATCGAGCACTGTCTGCACCGCGATAGCACGCTCCCTCATACCACGTCTCATCAAGCCTTCGATAAGCCGAGTGACATCCTCGCCAACATCGTTCAATCTCTGCACCAAACGTGAAATCGAGTTGACCAAGTACTCCTCTTCGTATACTGTGCCCTTCTTCCCACGAGCTCGCTTGCGCTCTTCTCTTCGCCGGTTCTTCGACGTCTTACGTGTGGCGTTGGTGGCCAATGTGCCCGTACTGCGATTGGTATACCGGGTCATGAATGTGCCTCCGGAAGTGGATGTGTCAGTCGGAGCCAGCGAGACGTTATCCGGTACATCGCCGTCGCCACCATTGGCGCCGTCTAGGAAAGCCATCGGATCATCCGCCTTCTTCTGCCGGAGCTCTTGCAGTCGTGGCACTTGTGCAGCTATTTGCGATTTCATCTCAGCTAAAAGTTCTGTCATTGATGCCGAAGCTTCGACCAGGCCTACGTCTATGATCGTCTTGAGCAGCTCATGTCGCTGTCGCAAAGTGACTTGTCTCGTCGCCTCCGCAAATTGGTAGCCTTTGCACAGCATTTTTGCGGAGCTCTCAAGGTCGTTGAGGTAGTCTAGGTGGATGGTGGCCGCGCTGACGAACTCTTTACCCTCCTCCAGGCTGGAGGCAAGATCTTGCGCAACGTTGGCGAGATCAGTAGAAGACAACGGTACCATCGCAGCGTTCGAAAGACACTCACGCCACGTACCAACAGCTTTGAATGCTTCGTAGGCCGCAGCATGATCGCCGATATACTCATAAGCGATGCCTGCTTCCTTGTACTTGTTGCGACTGTTCAGGTGGTCGGCGTATAGTCGCATCAGCTGCCCCAGCGGGATTGTATCGTAGCGATAAATGTCGATCGCAGCAGCGTATAACTCGTGCTTTACCACATAAATCTGAAGCTCATCAGAAGCCTGAAGAGCATGCAGATGAGTGAGAGCTTTCGGATACCTCTTCAGATCATCGTCGATCTTGAACTGCCGCCTGAGCATAGTCATTTCAAGCAATTCTTGAAGATAAGGCAGGTACTCTCGCGGATCCTTCTGCGACTGCTGTGCGATGAGCAATGCAACATCCAGATCATAAACTCCCAAAGCAGTGTCGTAGAGCTGATTGACATCTGCAAGAAAGCAAATATGTTCGACTGCTTGTTCAAGCCTTTCTTGGTCGCCTTCTTTCCTCAACTCAGACACTAGTCTTACTCCTGCTTCTAGATCTGGAGGATTCTTACAAACATGTGCCGTGACTATGTTCTGCAGTCGGGATGCTGTGTGTCGTTGCAGAACGTGTAGGAAGGCGTCGCAGATTTTGTTGACTTTGGAGCTACCGGTCGGAGGCGTGAGTATGGCTGATCCATTCGTTAGGTGGCCATTCGCACCATTGGTCCCGTTGGTCCTCCCATCGGCTGCATCACAGGGCGGTCCATTGATGACGGCATCTTCTGTGGGCGCAAGTGTGTCCTTGTACATAGTAACAGACACATTCTCCTCCGACAAGGAGCTTAGAAAAAGGTCCACGAACTCCACCTTCTGTATCTGCTTCACGAAAAGCTCAACATCGTGCATGAACTGCTGCGGAGCATAGTCATGCAGTATGTTCATGTCCACACGGTGAGTACGACAGGTCAAGAATGCCTTCTTGTAGTCTCGATCTCTGATGCTCTCGCGTATGCCGGCCAGGACCAGTGCTCGAGGAAATATCGTCTCCAGATTCCCACGAGGCATGTGTAGCACTAGCGAGTAGGCACTCGGCATGACTGTGACAATTTTCGCTCCCCTTTCGATACTCCGGCATCGCTCATCCGTCTCTGGCTCGTCCGGTGGGATCATCAGATCGGGGCCAAGCAGATGGATGAACTTGAGGAGGTGTGATGATGTTGTGTAGATGAGATGTGAGGCGGTGACCACATAAGAGGTGCATTTTGGAATACGCAGCCTCTGATTCTCGGTATAGACTTGGAGCATTCCGCCATCTGTCAGGTGATACGAGGCAACGCCCTCGCGATGCTGGTCTTGCGCAGCAGGTGGATCAGACGAGTTGATCGGCGTTGAGGAAGAGCCTTCGACTTCTTCGTAGCATATTGAATCACGATCAGCGCGAATCTGTAGAGCACGGTCTCCTGATAGCTGCATTTTCCGTATGTCATCACTGGTATGCTTCGGCAAGATTTGAGACGAATGTAGCTTCGCCATCTTCGGCGGCTTTGCGGCATAATCGCAACTCAGCACCGACACCGAAGAATGGTGAAGAACAGCCAGCTCTGTACCATCCCCGTTGATTGCAACGTCGAGTGCGTTGTCTGGTAGATCTACCTCATCAAGCGCCATGGGAGGTGGCACATTAGCTGTCCGCAGTGGAGTGACTTTCAGCTTCTTGCCATCGATCACTGCCACCAGGCCAACATCGTGTGGAGGTATCACTGACCCGCGACAAACCTCCAGCCGGTAGGACAGGCGGCGAAGATCGTTGACAGTGGAGCAGGACAGTTGTAGAGGTTTCTCTGGATGCCAAACTGTACTTGTGAGATGGTTTGTGGGCCGACTCAGGATGATTTCTTGCTTGAGATAGTAGTGGTAATTGCCCATGGTCCAGAGTTGCACTCGATCCTTGAGACTCACTGCAAGTACTGTCGAGTCTGTGTTCCATTTCAGGTCAATACTGTTTCGGATTGCCGCCATCTCGTCCGCGGTGAGTCGGAGGCTGAACTCTCCATGCCGTAGACCATTGCGTTCGAAGAAGACGATGTCTATTTCGTCATCGTGTCGTTGAACTCCAGCAATGAGCTGACCTTTTGGCTTCCAGCTAAGCGCTCCCTCCAAGCAGTTTATGGGCTCGCTGACGCTCTCAAGCAAGCCTTCTCGTGAATAGACTCGAATGACTCTGCGTTTCTGCTCGCCCTCGAGAGCGCTGTTGACTGCCACAAACTGGCCATCGCCTCTCCAGCTAATAGTGACTCTCCCATCGTCGGCAAAGCTCAGCGTACCCTCATCCACATGCTCCGGCATGGTTGGGTCCCGAAGCGCCTTCGCAGCTCCGCGACCTTTGAACTGAGTCTCCTTCTTGCCCCAGCCAACAGAGACATGATTTGATACTTTGAGATCTTCAGCAGCGAGTGTGATGTTCGCGATACTATCGAAATCCCTAGTCATGAACAGCATGGTCCCCGCACCAGAGCAAACGGCGAGCAGTTCCTCGTCCGGACTCCATGATGCGGCTCGTATGCCCGCATCGATGGAGCCAACGATCTCGATCAAGTCCTCTCCTGGTTGGGCCTCTTCACGGACGACCACGATGTCGCCGCCTTCGAGGATCAGAGTGATGGCCTTCCTGTCTGGGAAGCAATGCAGGTCCACGATACGGTCGAATTCGAGGTCAGGGTTCGGAGATGGAGCGTCCCATGAAGCTATCTCAAGTGCATCCTCAATGACTTTCGCATCGGCGGGTAGGCGCTTCAAGGTGATGGACGGGCTTTCTTTGCTTGGTCCAAACGCCAGTACGAGAGAGTCATCGGAAACGTCCCATGTGGTTGCTGTTATTGCAGTCTCCGCGTTGTCACTGAGCTTGAACTTGGCATGCTTAGTATTCAGTAAGTTACGCATGGCTTCATATCACGAGTTTTGGATACGCATGGCGCAATGATATATCGTAGAAGTGTCTTCATTCCTTGATGGATTTTATATGCACGAGACGCTAGTGACCGCTAAGCGAGCCAATGATACCAAATTGAGAGCGCGTACAGTATGCGCATTCATTGAGTCGCGAAAAGATATGCTCCTGATCTTTCCTCACTGTTCATGCTTCTTCTACGCCGTCTGAGATATGTACAATGGCGCGGCCTGTCTCATACCACCACGGACAATGCCTCCTTGTCCACCCGTCGCCATATCGAAACCTGCCGACCAGTCTAGTGGTTCTTCTTGGTTTGCCACACTATACCTGCGTTAGACACATCCGCGATATATAAGAGCTCTTCTCAACTTACCAGCGATCATGAACGGTGCGCTGAAACCGACAGCTAGATCTCCAATCAGCCCTCTTTCTTCAATATAGCCCAGCTTTTGCTCAGCACATACCCATGAAAGTCCAGTACCGGACGGCGAAAAACCTTGTCAACGGGTTGAAGGGGATGTTGTTTCGCGGTCCCTCGGGGTAGTGATATGGCGAGGCGAACTGAGGACGAGTGGTGTGGAACCCCCGGCGGGCGACTGTGGAGGGGAGGCGCATTGCTGTTCGGGAGAGCATCTGGGCTACATCAGCGTTGCCATCGCCCCAAAGAGCTACGTTGTGTACCTTTGTGGTGAGTCTCGTTGGAGCTGTGTTGACAATGAGATGCTGACTTGAAGTGCAGTATGGTGATGATGAGCGAGCAACTATTTGGACTGGCGCCGGACGATCCCGCGTCGGATACTTCCGCCGCTAGCTCGCGCTCCACTTTCTCCGCCAAACATTCGATGACCTCTCCTCACCACCCAGCAACTGATGTGTTCTCCGAGCACTGCTGAAGAGTGCTGCCACTACACTACCTGCTCCGCTCTCACCGAAGTCTTCTTGTTCGTGGAGAACAGGTGCGATCTTCTGCTGCCTCACCCATTGGCATACATCTCCACGGTCGAGCAGGTGAGGATTTCAAGTCGTCTCCGGTGAAGTATCCAACCAACTTCGGCTGTGTCGAAAACTGCAGTGGCCTCACTTCAACAGTGACGTCCGAGATCTCGCACATCTTCACGTGGCTTTATTTCACTTCAGCACAAAAAGTCCTTTTACTTCGACGCTGATCACTGTCCGATCACGCAACATTTCTGCGATACGACCTTCCTCTTCGCCACTACAGCGAGTGATGATATATGGTAAGAAAAACTTTTATATTTGAGCGTTCTACAAAGGCAGGCGGTGGCAGGATATCGGCAGAAGGACTAAGGCAGGTCGCCGGCAGAGATTGACGTCTCACATCGCAACAGTGTCTAACCTACAGTTCACGCATTTCATGTCGACACGAGTACGATGCCTCGCATCAATCGAGCACCCGCTCCGGAGGACATCGCTCTCGGCGCCGTACTATGGCTACCACCGAAACATGAAGTTGAGGCAGCCCTGAGAAAGACCAACAACCCGGACATGGGTACTTCTCCGGTTCGCATCATCACACACCCTGGATCCGACCCCAGCGAAAGCTTCTATGATCACCCAATCATGGTGGTTTCTCGCCCTGCGAATGATCCAGATCGCATACACTTTGTTCCGGTAAAGCTACCATTCCAGCCCCTTAGCACATCAGTACTAACCTTCGTGACAGCTCACCACTTTCGGGGGTAAGGGGCTCTGGAAGAGGTACGACGAATACCTTCCGATCGCACCAGCACCTCCCAATCCGCGTCTCACCAGGGGCGTGGACCCGACGTACCAAACATTGACGCTCCGGGACGATCTTGTTATGGACAAACTCGGATATGTGCAGATCTCCTCCGTATACTCCATGCAATGGAGAGGCGCCACTCGCTACCAAGCCGCCAATGCTTTGGAGAACCAAAATGCCACACTCAACGAGGATTCGTTGGATTTGTTGCTAAATCATATCGTGCTGCGGGCGAACTACAACCATACTAAGCAGTATCAGCCACCCGTGCGAACTATCGTTCACGAATGGGTACGTCCACCCGTCGCCATCCAGCACAACCTCGCGACTCCTCCGTTTTTGGTCCACGGTGCTTCGGGAAGAACCACTCTTCAACTTGATCAGGAATCGACCAGTATATCACAGTGCGGCGCACGACAGATCGCAGCGTACCAGCTTGCTGAGCAATTCGTTTTTGTGCCGGAAGTGGTGGAGACGAATAGCAATCTCACGCCTCCTCTACTACTACCTGACGCTGCCGGCTCACACATTGGTCCACAAACGGTCGATCCTCCAGTATTGGCCAAGGCTTCAACTCCCCCGCCGCCCGAGACTCTGACAGCTCCACCTTCCATGGCCCCATCATTCCAGTCGCTCAAAGCGCTGATACGGCTCCTTACCGGAGGTCCACCTCATCCGTCGGCCAAGTCTCCACCTCCTCCATCGCTCAAAGCTCCGCCAATCTCACACGACCCAAAGGGTATGCCGCCGGATGAGCGTGCCAAAGGACCCGAGAAGCACGACGTTGAGCTGGGCCTCTTCGGCTGGTTGCGGAAATGCTTGGTCAAGTCATGAGCGCCGGTCGTGTGGGTTTTGTGCCAGGACAACACGGCATTGGTGGATCAAGAGCGTGTGGTGGATGCCACTTCGGCCGAGCTGCGAGGCATGGTCATCTCGGGTGCCTCTCCGACTGAGGAATACAGATATGAAATTACGACAAGCCGTGCAGTAGCTCGTCGTTACCTTCGAGAAGAAGCGTTGGCCGTCTGGGACCATCTCGTGGCAAGGGCGGGTGGATTGCTTCACATCTTCATCTGCAGCATCACAATGTCGCGGAGTGTGATAAATAGGCAGCAGAATGAGTGGTATCAGAATCAATATCGGCATCGCTATACAAGTCTGCCTCTTCATACTCCAAAGCGCCACGCCAAATCCAATCCAAACCCAAAGCGCAACATCACCATCACCACCCCCTATACCCAGGCAAACTATTCAGTTTACCACAACTAGGCATCTCCATCCTCCTCGCCTGATCCAACTTCACCGTATCCGTGAAAAAGAAGCCCTGCGCATCATTCGCCATCTGCTGCCGCTTGTTCTGCTCCCACTCGCACTCCGCCGACAGCTGCCCCACATACCGCCCCTCCGCCACTTTATCCAACTCCTTCCAGTTCTTCGGCGAGTAATCGCTCACCTCCACCGGATTCACCCAGTACGGCACGTTCAACCTCCCACTCGTGTGCGAAAGCGTGTAAGGTGGTTTCGCCTGCGCGCCCATGAAGATCTGCGGTCCACTCGAGCCCCCACCCGAGAATAGCGAGCTCAGTAGCGGTAGGATGAACAACAGTAGTAATGGAAGCAAATTCCGCACCATCTCCATCGGGCTCGTGGGTCCCTGTTGCGCAGCATTTTCGTGATTATGCGGTCGTCGCCTTGGCCTATTCCCGCCGAACTGGTGTACCCGCACCCCAGGTCCCCCGCCACCCATATTAAACACGAACCCCGGCCCTCCTAGCCCCCCACCCCCAAACCCTCCGCCCCCGAACGGTCCCCCGAACCCGCCCCCTCCGCCGAAGAATTGTCTGAAAAGCTCTTCAGGCGATATTTCCTCCTCAAACATCGGTCCACCTCGCCCAGGCGCACCGCGTTGCGAAGCGAAACCCGAGAAAGGCGATGCGCCGGAGGAAGCTTGCGATTGGAAGCGGTTGTCTGGGTCCCCGCCGAATTTGTCGTATTTCTGCTTCTTCTCCGCATCACTCAACACCTGAAATGCTCTGCTCACGCTTTTGAACGCTTCGTCGGCGCCGGGGTAGCCGTTCTTGTCCGGGTGGGTTAGGAGGCTGAGTTTGCGGTAGGCCTTTTTTATCTCAGAGTCGGAGCAGGTGGCGCGCACGGGTTCGAGGCCGAGGATGTCGTAGAAGTCGGTGGGTTTGCAGCGCTTGACGCGGATTACGGCGGCTTTTTGGTCGATGGTGAAGGCGCGGTCGGAGGAGCCGTCGTGGTGGGCCCGGGACTTGGTGTCGCCGTTGGGGGTGCCGTTTGGTTGGGCGCCAGAGGATTTGGCGGACATGGTTGTGGTGGTGGGTGCGCTCGAGGCGCTGTGGGGGGTGTTGGAGGGGCAGAAGGTGGTGGTGTTGTTAGTTGAATGTTGTCGCGAACGGCGGGCGGGGAGGTGAAGTTGCTCTCGGGGTCGGCGGTGATGTTGGTGTATAGGCCGAAGTATTGTACAGCGGTTGGACGTTGAGTCAGGCGAAAAGATAAGGTGGTGTCAATAGATGCCACATTGCATCTCCATCTGGAAGGCCCAAAGTTCAACCTCACGGAACCCGCCGAAACTCTATCCCCCCCATGACGTCCACTCACTTTCTTCACGTGCTCATTCACAACAACACCATTGACACCCGCACGACATCGCATATACCAAAGATGGGACGGTGACACCAACTCACCAACAACGATCCGACTCATCTCCAATACTCCCCGAAAACACCTCCACACCAACCGCAACGATGCCAATGCCCTCCAAGAACCCCGAGAACCCCGAGGAAGCAAAGCAAGGTCTCTTGCAATTGGCGTCGACATGGGGTAGTACGTACACCAATCATTACATACCTCTCTATCATGCATGCGACTAACACCTATATCTACACAGAAAACTCCGTCCCCCCCGCCCTAACAGCAACCCTAATCTTCGCCCAACACGCCCGCCCCTTCCAAACCCTCCCCATGCTCTTTCCCCCCATCTTCCTCTTCAGCTCCTACCTCAACCTGCAAGGTTTCGCCACCGACTCCGCCGGCCTGACCTCCGCCTGGTCGGCCGCGTACTTGGTGTTGGCGAGACGACGGCGGCAGGGGTTGACGAATAAGTTTGGCGCGAGGGGGTTGGTGCGGGGCGCGACGATGGGGTTGTGTGTGGTGAATATTCTGAGTGGGGGGTTGGTGTATGCGTTTGGGAAGCGGGGGGATGATGTGGTTTGAGGGGGTAGGGTAGTCCCTAGGAATGTATGATAGGTGAGGGCAGTATAGTGGATGAGAAAGCGTTGATGCGTTTGGTGCTGTTGCGGAGATGGGATGTGATGTCCTCAGCTGTTTGGTCAGCATCTCCCAAAACGTGATAGGAGCGCCGCTACTACAGTTGATGAGAATACCCTCCCGCGTCTGCTCATGTCGCGGAGATGGCATACGGTGTCCCTCAGCCGTTGGCGGGCATCTCCAGGACCATTATCGAAGAGCCGCCACTACAGTTAGTGATAATATCCCCCAGCGTCTGCTCCTGCCGCGGAGATGGTATACGATGCGAAATCTACCGTACCTGCCCTCGCGCCGCATCTCCTGCGTGACGACGAGGCAGCCGCCACTACAGCGCTTGTCGTGGCCTCACAACCTCACTCTCATGCCGGAGAGGCAGTCAAATCGACCGGGTCGAGCGATTTGAACTGGTAGAATTGAGCATATGCGGATATCTGGGTCTAGCAGCGACTACCCCCCTGTCCGCCCTCCCACCCAGCGTCCCGTCCTCAGATCATCCACTGTAGTGCCGCCACCCCCCTTCCTCACCCGGAGAACTGCTCGCACGGCTCGTACTCGACAGCATGCTCAATCTCAACCAACAACCTCATCAACGACCTTGTATCAAGCCTCAAAACCTCGCTCCTCGGCGTAACAGTCGGGACGAAAACGCCCGCAGCCCTCCAATCCATCGAGTACACCCTGAAATTCTCCGCGTACACCCCTCTATTCATCGTAGCCTCGTTCTGCAGCGTGAGTGGCTTGTAGCCGGGGTATGCTTGGAGCGGATGATACCGCTGTGGTGCGATTGCGAGATAGTCCTTCCACACATTGGCATCGTGGGTATACTTTGTGAGCGCTCTGCCGCCGAAGGAGGTGAGCTGCCACTACAGTTAGTGCTAGTGCCTCAAGTCTGTGCTTAGGATGTTGGAGACTTACGACGACGAAGTGGATGCGGTGCAGGTCTGGCGACTGTGGCGACAACCCGGCAGGACGAGAGACGACAGCAATGGGATGGTCGTATGTCTTGGGGTCGGCGGGTTTGGGTATGTTGAATACCTCTCCGTCCTCGGTCTCGTACCAACGCGTGATGTCCATGACTGCCATGGCGTCGTCTAGGCCGTTTGCTGCGAGTTTCGCCATCACCTCGTCGTGCTTTGGTAGCCAGAGTATCGCTCCTTGCTCTACATCTTGTGATGCTGGTGTGGCCATTTTGGCAAGTCTCCTCGGTGCAAGCAAGAGTGCTGGGTTTACAGTCTATGATAGTGCGTTAGTTCCGCTGTTCGTATTCCGGAGACGATTGTGCAATGTTCAGATTGGCGAGTGGTCGTCCTGATCGCCTCTCCACCGTGAAATTAGGAGCGACGGCAGTACAGTGTCTGCTATGGCCCTCGTCTCGCCCTCCATACGCCGGAGAGTGCTGTGGCATGACGGGCCGGACGAGTGGTCGTTCTCCTCGACTCTCCGCTGGGGAAGTAGGAGCGACGGCAGTACAGTCTCTGCTATGGCCATTGTCTTGCCATTCTCATGCCGGAGACGAATATGGACAGAGACCTAGACCATCGGTCGTTCTCACAGCCTCTCCATAGCGCAAGCAGGAACGATGGAAGTGCAGTTTCTGCTCTTGCTTTTGTCTCGCCTTTTTCATGCTGGAGAGGAATTTTGCTAGAGGGCTGGACGAGTGGTTGTTCTCGTCGCCTATCCACAGCGCAAGCAGGGACGATGGGAGTACAGTCTCGGCTCTTGCTTTTGCCTCGTCGCTCTCATGCCGGGGACGAAAATAGACTTAGCTTTGGACGAGCGGTCGTGCTCGTCGCCTCTCTCAAGAGAGGACAGGGGTGATGGTGCTACAGTGACCGAGAATGCCTCTGTCGATACGTAATCTTACCTGAGAATGTTTGGTGTCGTGCAGTTGGTGTCGTGCGGTCGCTTCTACTGTTGAAGTGGAGGCGGTGGTCGAGTGGTGTTGTGGTGCAGCCAAAGTTGATGTGGCAGCATTGGAATATCAAAGCCAAGCCAAGATATTGCGGGACTGGCCGCGTCCTACGGCGGACTGTTGCTGAGGTCGGCAGTGTGCCTACACTCCTGACTCTCGGTTTTCGATAACTGATAGGTTCTGAGCGGACCAGCAACCAGGCCAACACCTTCGAGCAAGACCATAGAGCCAATGGCGCCCGAGCGATACCAGATATACACCTTGCGGTCTCGGACACAAGCCAAACGAGTGAGTTGGCCTACCTTGAAGCTCTCCGTGAGCTTGAGTCTTGCGGCAGACGGACCCAAGTCGAATAGTAAAACAGGAAGGCGTACTTACACCAAGATGCCGGCGGAGGTAGGGACTGGCGGGACGGTCGCGGTGTAGTGCTGCGCTTGTACCCATGTACTGCTTGCTACAACAACGCGGCTGTGCGTGGCCCATTGTGCTCACTGCTGACCATTATATCCAGCCGTAGGACCTGCATCGGAGAAGCTCCACCTCACTGACACACAAGATACATGTGTCTTCTAGCCCTTCCATCTTCTGCTGGTTCAGCTCCTGGTATACGTCTGTAGACAACATGTACGCGTAGTGCCAGATGCTGTCGTACTGAACCAGATTGGCATCTTGCCACAGGCCACCATCCCATCCGGAGCGTTCGCCTGCAGCAGTGTCGCCTTCGATGGTGATGCCGCTTTTGACAGGACCCATGAACCGGATCCCAGCACCAGCGGCCGGACCGAATTTCTGCTTGAAGCCTTCCATATAGGCATCGTGGACTGAACTGTCTCCATACGGATACCTGAACAGGTTGAAGAGACTGACAGGCATATTCCGAACAGCATCTGGTAGGCTCGCGGAGAGGAACTCGGCCATTTGTATATCAAGTTGGAGCTCACCAACCCTGCGTTGCCGGGACGCATCGATGCTGTTGTTGATAGCCGACTGAGGGACTCCACCACTCTCTAGCCATTCCTTGGGCAGAGGAGGAGTCTCGGGAATCGGTACTCGGACACTATCCATGGAGGACTTTATTGTTTCGTATTGAGCTCTTGAAATTGCCACTTCGACCGCGAGATGAGCGGAAGCCACCGCGGCAACAGCCGTGGAGATTGTTGCCGTAGAGTCGGTTAGGAGGAAGAGGTCCCAGTCATGTGCGAGCAGTTCCTTGGTATCATTCTTTTGAGGAGGATGAATCCAGCCATGAGGTCGTCCTTTGATAAGATGTGATGTTGCATCGCTGCCGCTACGGATGAGCTCTGCAACGTTGTCTGAGCTCTTGCCGTGGTGGAGAGCGATGAGATGGATTGTGCATTCGACGCTCGCCATGCTGAACAACGCGGTAGCAATCACCCTCGCAAATGCCAAGAAGGTCGGGGTTGTTGTGGTGGTGTTGAGGCGTAAAGGGCGTCTTCATGTTGACCTCGGCAGACTGCTGAAGCTTGTTCCCCAGCTCCGAGCAGATGGTCTGCTGGGAGGTCTGATCGCGAGACGAGACGACTGTCCACTGCATCAAGCCTCCCAGGCGGCTCGAGAACCCTTCTTGCGCTGTGTGCCTCCTTCTTAGCTGCGTGCCTCCTCCTCAGCGACGGTACGCGTTATGCGAAGACCGTAACGAAGGAGTGCAGGACAGATATCTTTCGGTGCCCGCGGTCCATGCGACATCATTCTCATTCTTGCTGCCCATGATCAGAGCATACCGCTCTGGTCCACATCTGTCTACGCGGTCGTTGTCATGAGTTCACTGCGGCTCGAGGTCACGGTTCTATGTCGTGTTGGAGTTGAGAAGAGGAAGGCGCGGCCGAGCCCACCTCCTCCTCCTTGGCGTGTCCCAGAGCGCAGCATGCAAACCTCCATCTGCGCACTCCTTCTCGAACAAGATATGGAGCTTCATATCTCATTTGTGTGGCACAATAATGCAGAAGTAGCAGATGAAGTATCAACCGATGGCCTGGTGCAAGCAGCGCGTGAGTTCTGCGCTGTTCGAGTGTCCTGCTTGAACACCTGATGATCTATCCGTACTGCGCATGCCAATCTATCTTCTCCCAGCGAGCACCCCTTCCGGTACACACATCCTCTTTCGCATCTCCCCCCTGTGCCTTTACCATCCGAGTTCCAGAGGACTTGTCGAGTCCACGCGTCCGAAACCTTTCAGAGAGACACGGACGATAGCGAGGATGCTTCCTTTTTCTGCTACCGCATCTACTGTGTTTATATCCCGACTGGTATTGTCGGCGGCGCTGTCATTACGGTGCTGACGTTCTTCGCCAATTTTGTGGCGTCTGGCTACGAGCATGTTACCATGTACGCCAACAGTCCAAGGACCATCCACATGGGAACGTCGTCCACTGGGTATGAGCCGGTGCAACTGAGGAGGGTAGAGAGCTTGGAGAGCCTGGAGGGTGGATCAAGACGACGTACAGTTTTACTACTATGAAGAAGGTAACCGCGGAAATGGTGGCAAGAACTTCTCCATACCGTATACAAGAACGCCTCGTGCCATGCTTTGACATTATAGCCCAATGACCGCTGTGTTCCGGGTCTGAAAGATAATAAGACTTACGAGTGTCGTGCGCTGGTTTGGGGGTATAAAGATTCGCATTTGATTGCTAATTCTACCTACGCAATATCCGCTTGCGCAAGGCAGTGGTACGCTCAACGAACCCGATTCGATCCGCGGCCGTCATGCTCGCTCTGCCCTCCGCAAGCTCCTCCAGTGTTCGATTCTCAACCCACCAGCTTGGGATGCAGGTGTCTGCCTCCTCTCTCGAGCCTTGGATCTGAACTTCGGGGATGTAGAGCCATGCAAATAGAGCCACAACAAGCATAACGCCGGAGAAGAGATACATGAGGTATCCGAGCGACATTGAGTTCGGTTCCCGTAGCTTCTTATCATCGAAGCGGAGGTAGGTAATCCGCATAAGTACGGCACCGATCTTGCCACTAGCTGCAGCGATGCCGTAGCAGGTACAGCGATATCTATTCTAGTCAGTAGAACCCGTTGAGTATGACGTGAGGTGCAGGAAACTCACCGAGTCGGGAATATCTCTGCTGGGATGATGAACAGCAAGGTGTTCGGTCCGAACGAAAACCAGAACTGGATGGCCGCGTACAGCACAACAAGCCACGAATGACCGCTCTTGTGAAAGCAGTACGGGAACGCGATTGCAGTCGTGAGGAGTAAGGCCGCAAGTAGGATTGAGGTCCAGATGATGGTAAACAGGCGATTGATGAAGTTGATGCGATTGGTCAATAGTGCGCAGCCGATTAACGACCAGAGGGATACAGTGACCAGGCAATTTATACCGTTGGACTCCAAGACCGAGAAAATGGAGGCATCTTCATCGTTTATGACAGCGGAGTAGAGCAGCCAGGATGGTGGTTGCGGGTGCTCATCTGCTCTGTTCGCCGTCCAGATTCTGGCAAGCGTGCCGGGATCGTTGAAGCCCAACCCACTGTTCGTAGGGAGCTGTATTAGCAGGTTCCTTCTTTACAATAAAACGATGAGTGTGATCAGGAACTTACTGGAAGACGAAGTCAAGTGCAGCCCAGCACACGGACACGCCGAAAACGTTACGCCAGTTTCCTTGTCCATTGGCACCATCGTGAAAGTATTCACTCCAGTCTTTGCGTTTGAATTGGGTCCATTTGCGGTGAGGGTCGTCAAGACCCACCACATAGTCCAGCTCATTTGAGCGTTCCAGAGCGGAGACTACTGGCTGTCCATGAGCATTCGAGTCAGTGGATCGAGCGTCGGTAGCTCCGTTCGTTCCGTCATTGAGAGTGTTCGCTCGGTTGTTGTTCTGCTCGGAGCCTCCCGAAGCTCCAGTCGATGCACCTGCAAAATCACGGGCACGTGGGAGACTCTCCATCTCAACGCCGTCCGATTCGCCGTCTTCGATTACATGAGCATGTTCTTCATCGTCGTCGTCGAAACCGCTGCGAGACCACCCCGCGAAAAGCCCAGTTGTGCCAGTGGCTGTGTCCCAGGCCGCTCTGATAGAATCCTGCTTGATGTCATAAGTATAGCGAGGCGATTCCGGTATAGTCCACCGGAAGATGAGAGCCAGAAGTGCAGGAATACCGCCGACGCCAGCAACAATACGCCACAGGATGTCAATACCGACCTTAGAATGGCCAATCTCGGAATCAGTCGCGTTCCTGAAGGGCTCCGTGAGATTGTAACGGCTTGGTGGGCTGTTCAGGCCGTGCAGAACAAGGAGGCCTATGCCGTAAGCGAGGAACTGTCCGACAGGCTGCATCATAAACACAGCAGCCATCATTTGGGCTCTGTATCGTTTTGATGCCCACTCGATGGTTATGCATGCGGACAGTGGCTGCACTGACTATCAGCCAAACTCGTCAAACGGACTCCGGCTAAGACTCATACATATTCAGCACCTACGACAATAGTAAGTGGTAATCTTCGTATATCGTACTTGAGCTTAGCCTACCTATACCAACACCCATCACAAACCTCCAGAACATGATCCACCTGAGGGGAGACATTGCGGACTCCCCTGTCGGCAGCGTAACGAATCCAGGTCCGCTCGCTGCTAAACCAAGGGTCGCGAAGATCACGATGACCTGTTTACGAGCATCAGCTTCCTTGCCTCTCTCCAGACACCCGATTCTAGACTTACCAGCTCGACACCATAAAGTCGTTGGCGTCCAAAGATGTCGGCCAGAATTCCGAAACTCACCATGCCGCAAGCACTGCCTGACAAGGTCAGGGCGTTGATGATGAGGGTACTGGAGTGGTCTTCTTCGCCGAGGTAGACGTAGGCCAACGATGGTAGAATGACATTTGAGGAGAAGAGATCTAGCAAGTTTTTCACTCTGTTAGTAATGCCTCTAGTATGTTGTTCCGCTGCTTCAGATCTTACTGTAGCTGTCTGTCAAGAAACCACTGGCAGCTACAAAGAAGACTCTCCAGTTGAAGTCTGACTTGTCAAGGATGTCTATCAAGGCATCGCGCCGACCTTCTGGGTCCTATCCATTCGGTTAGGTCGAGATCTCTATGTTTTGGCCTTCATGTGTCCGCGTACGGGGATCTGAGCAATACGATGGGCAGTCCGGTACTGGAACCTGAGTCGCTCGAAAGTTAGACTTATCGTGATCGTTGGTCCAGCAAGTACGGAATCGATACGTACGGCCATAGCCTTACCGCAATGCTGCTCTTACGTCGTGGACGATCTGGCTGACTACGCCGTTTCCCAAACAAAGGTATGGCTGTGGACAAGAAGCAGGTCGTATGGCTTTGCTTGTGGGTCTCGTTTTTGCTACGTGCTCGAATAGTGGGTAGTCCTGGACTGTAGTATTTGTGTAATTAATAAGATCAAACTGAACGCCGGCGAGGCTCTCGAGGCTGTGATGTCGACATGTGGCTCACACCACACCTTCGAGTCTACGTCCGTACAAGGCCTGCCGCGGAGAGCTCCAAAATCTGCCAAGTTCGTCGCCTTGAAAGGTGGTAGGGGGTGGTGCGCAACGAGAGCTCCTGCCAGATTGCGGTAAGGTTTCCATTGCCTTGATCATCGAACCCCGAGACTCGATCGCTCAGCAGTCCAAGCATCCAAGGCGATGGCGCTGCGTCTTTTATTTTCTCAATATATTGCCTGCATGTGGTGGAGGCGGAGGTGCAGATACAGCCTCATGCATGGACGGCACGCTTCCACAAGCGAGCCAAGGCAGCGTAGCCGCCACGACGAGTCGTCAGAAGATACCACCCTGCACGAAAATACAGAACCTACCGGTCTGACTCCTGCATAACGTTACCGGCAAATTTTCTATAGCATGGTCGCTCAGTCGTGAAGTGGAATAAACTATGCCACTCAAAGCCGCAAGGATGGTTCATTGCCGTACCGTGAGCAGCACGCACCTGTGAACAACACCTGATCTCCAGCTTCCGCTTGGTTCGACTGATCGTCTCGAACATGGCAGTACCAGGGATTCAGATCTCGGAGATCTGGGACGCACTGGTCAGATGCAAAGAAATCTACGAAGCGTTCAGTAAAGGCTACAACAACGCCGCCGGCATTTTAGCGGATTTCCGGGACGATTTCGCTAGGGCCGAGCAAGCGCTTGAGTTCCAGAAAACCGTGTATGAGAGGACTGGCAAAAAGTACCCCGGCGCCGAATCGTTCAAAGCTGTCTTGACGAGGTGCGCGAGTTTCATAGCTGACAACAAGAAACTGCTTGACCGCGACCATGGCAAAGAGAGCTTTGCTGGCGCTCTGCAGACGGTCACATCCGTATTCAAGAGGGATATACCCAAACTTCGCGAGGCGTTGTCGCAGAAGATCCAAGAGTTCGCCAATTGGAAGATCGATTTACTGCTCGAGCTGGCGTTTGCTCGTGCAGAGCAACCGGTCGCCGCCGCAAGTGGACAGCACAACACGGATCTTGCGCCAGACGGGACTGTCCTGGGGGAAGACCAGCTTCGGAGAGACGTAGATGAACTGGTCAGCATCATCTACGCTCATGGTCGACTGCTCAAAAGCGGACACTCAGGCACTACAGAGGCCAACGTGGCAGCCAAGCGTCTCAATGCACGCTTCTGGACTACAATCGCTTCAATCTGTCGACACGGGAATATGCCAGAAGATTACCGACCGCCTAGCGTATTCCTGCAAGAACTGTCGCGGGACTTACTTTTGCGTAAGCAGCAGGCTTCGATAGAGAGTGTGAGTGGGACTGCAAGGTATACTCGCAACGAGGCCATGATGTTTCCAAGAGCAGCGTCCGTCCGTATATACATCGATGCCGGCGGGAATCGCGAGATCAGGCTGGAAGCGTACGGTTACATATTCGTGGGCCGCCAGTTCCTATTTCTTGACGATAACGGTCGACCGATTTGCGAACACCGTGTGAGTCGCGATTGTCCTCCATTTACGCCGCGGATAACGGACAAAGGCCTGGAGAGACGCGTTGTGGAATTCCTGGAGGCACAGGATGTTACTGTGTTCGTGCCGGAAGTAGAGCCGCTCGCCACTTCTCAGCATGTGTCCGCTCTCGTACCCAGAAGTGAAGCCTTCCATCGATATCGAGAGAAGAATTACACCGCGAACTGCAAATACTGGTTCGAGAGACGCGATTATTCACAGTATCTGCAGTTTCAGAGCGACCTTCGCGGCGTGCAACTACGCAGCGAGTTCCAGGTCAGCAAGATAACGTCGAAGAAATCTAGGGCTGGATCGGATGCCGACCAGGTGCGGATCAAGCTGTGGTATGACGATCATGCACCTGAAAACGCTTTCTTGTCCTCTTTTACAGAGTTTTCTACTCGGAAGATCTTCGAATGGCCTTTACGCTGGTTTCAACCACCGCAGCAGGAAAGCAAAACCAGTGTGAGACTGGAGTTCATTATTCCATCCTCGCAAGTGGTAACTCCTGTTGCTCAGAGCCCTGATGGTAGTGTGTTTGCATGGTTTGGGCGGGCAACAGGCCATGTTCGGAGGTCTTCGTCAAACAGCCTGGTCAATGTCAGCAGTGCAGTTCCCAGCATCCGCTCTATGGTTACACATCAGCCAGCAGGCAACTACGCGCATAGCGACTGGCTGTCCAAGGTCAAATACCTACACCTCGAGTTCGCATCAGCACAGGACTGCCCAGTGTTCACCAAGGAAGTTATCAGATTGCAAACAGAGGTAAATCGCTCACAATTCGCGGCATCACCAGGTCCGTCGTCCGGGGTGAGCACATTACCGTCGTCGACCTACGAGTCGCTACTGGAGTCTCCGGAAATCACCCCTTTCATATCCGTAGGCTCGCCGATCACAACAGCGACCACGCCTGCTGTCGCAGTTGCGGGTCCATCAAGATCTTACACTGCGGACTCCAACAATTCCGCGAACTCTCCGATGATGCCATGCGCATCAATCTCCAGGCAGAACTCCTGGGATGCAGGACCATCCGCGCCATCAAATACAATTGACCTTTTCGGCTCTTCCATGCTATTCAATATATCACACGGCGAGCTGGGCCCACAAATTGCTACACCGGAAACCTATCTCGACCAGCGTGCGATTCCAAGCGGTGCCACACCTGGATGGTTGTTGGGTCTGAACGGATATTCTACCTAATGTCAGCATTGTCTGATCGGACAGCAATCATTTCGGAATTTGTGTCGATGAAGTCTACTTTCAACATTAATAATGTGCAATAGATCTTCTTAGAGTTGCAGCTTGGCATCAGTGGTACCAATCAAACATCAGCAAGTCGGAGTTTTGCACGCTTTTCTCGAAGATACATACCTTGTAAACCTGGAAGTCATAATGTATAATGTTCCTCTTGGTGATGGTGATGGGTAAGCAGGAATTTGGGTGCTAGATGCACTAGAAGGCTAAAACACCGCGTGTACGGACCCATCGCGTACACGCTTTACGCGTCTCTATAGCCTTACTTTAAACCTCTACTATTACATTAATATAGACTCAATTAAAGCCGCGTTAAAGGAGCTAAGGCTCGATAGTACTAAGTCTATTACTTCTATCGTACGAGCGTATAATATAGAGCGTTACACTTTATTACGACGGTTCTATAGACGTACTAAATCGATATAAGTAGGTTACTAAAATTAGTAGCTACTTACGCCTATATAAGAGAAGAAGCTTATAGTATATATTAACCGACTTACTAATAGAGGCCTCTCTCTAACTACTATAATAGTATATAATATAGCCTACGAGATAGGTAGTTAAGAGCCTAGTAAGAGCTAGTCCTAGAGGTTTTATATACGCTATAAGAGCTACCTTAATACTAGTTATCTTTAAGCTATTAATAGATAACGACTTAAGGCTAACTCTAAGGCCTCTTATAAGTAGTATTTTAACCTACTATAGTTAAAGATCGATTACTACGAGATTAAGAGCGATAATATCTATAATATAGACGAAAAGGACTTCTTAATTAGCTTCGGTAGTAAGGCTAGACGGATATTTACTAAAGTAGCCTTCTATAAACTAGCTAGAGCCTATTCTAACGGTAATAGAGAGTAGATAACTATACTCGCTACTATCTACGTAGACGGCTCTATACTACTACTAGCTATCGTCTTTACCGGTTAAAGTAGCTAACTTTAAGATAACTAGGTATAAGACTTAGAGCTAGACGACGACGTATTCTTTATAGCTTTACTAAATAGATAGACGAGTAATAAGATAGTACTTTACTAGATAAAAGAGGTCTTTAGCTAGAAGAAAAGGGATAAGGTACGACGTAACTAGTAACTACTAATTATAGACGGATACGGTAGCTATATAACTATAGAACTACTAGATTAGTACTAAGCTAATCGTATTATTATTATAGTCTATCTACCTTACTTAACGTACTAGTTATAGCTACTAGACGTCGGTTTATTCGCTCTACTAGCTATACGCTATAGCTAGTTACTTAATCGATATATCTAAGATAGCGGTAGTATTAGCTCCGTTATAAAGCGTAACTTCTACCGCCTATTTCGGCTTGCCTTCTACGAGGCCTTTACGTTTAAGAACGTACTATCCTCCTTTATAAAGATAGGTATCTTACCGTTAGATCTAGCTATTATTCTTAATAAAATAGCCTTAGCTAATAACTTACATCTAACGACTAAACCTTATTAGATAACGCTTTAGCTATAGTTAAATAATAAAAGAAGGTACGCTTTGTAAACGAGGTAAAGTAGAAGTATATAGTATAGTAGAATACCGCTATAAAGCTCGATAAGATCGTTAATAAGCTCTATAGCCTAGACGCTAAGAATAGCGTACTAAAGTACGAGATCAATAGCTATAGATAAGCGTTATTAGAAGCTAATAAGAAAAAGATACGCTCTAAGATACTTATTTAAGAATTAAGGTTAGAGATAGACTCTAAGGCTATTATATTTAGTCTAGCTCGTATATAGTTACTTCGAGATAAGTATAACGTAAGGGAGGCTATAAAGGAGGCTAAGAAGTTAGCTAAGTAGCTTATACGTAATAAGAAGAAGGTATAGTTACTTACTAAGGTAGCTAATATAGAAAAACGACGTATTAATCGTAAATAACTAGCTTAGAGCTAGAAGGTTAGCTAAGCTATAGAAGTACTACGGAAGGCGTACTAAAAGGACGCGAATAGAGCGACTAAATAACTCGCTACTTATAAGGGAGTAGTAAATAGGTAGTATCGATACGAGTAAGTAGTAGGTTTAAGTAGCTACGAATATCTAAGGAAGAGGAATTAGTCTAGGAGCGAAGCGCTTATATAACGCTAGGTAGAGCCTTAGCGCCTATATAAAAGGGGACTCTCTCTTCTATCGTAATATAGTATTAATTACTCTCGTCTAAATACTAAGTTATCGTTCTTTACGCTTCTACTTATCCTTCTAGGTACTATCTAGTACTAAAATAGGAACCCTCTTATAGCTTAAGTAGTAGTAAGCGGCCGTAGCGAGACTAGAGCGGTACTAGAAAGCTAGCGGAGCGTCCTCTAATAACTATCCCCTCCCTCTAAAGGGTTCGTCTCTAAAGCCTTAGTTAAGATACTTTACTACTTATAACGTAGCTTATCTTATAAGTACTTCTATAGGAGCCTCTATATCTCTTACGCCTTCCTATAGTAAAACTATTTAGTATTTACCTATCTTATTTATATACGGAGGGTTATATATACTACTTACCTTAGGTAGCGTTACGCGGTCGCGCCGCTATTATTCTAGTAGCGGACTAGTACTAGTATAATATAGGGGTAGGTATAATAGGTATACTATCTCCCCTTCTTCCTTCTTCTAAATAGTAACCTCCTTCCTTAATTTAAATAGTAGTTTATTATTCCTTCTCTTAACTATTAAGCCTTCCTTATTTACT